>ENA-OSEO01004300-OSEO01004300.1-sediment-metagenome-genome-assembly--contig:-NODE-4300-length-15237-cov-3.964116_pt1 | contig 15237 bp, 9 predicted proteins | sample MGYA00237883_ERZ534232 | MGnify/ENA metagenome assembly ERZ534232 | reverse complement strand
ATCTTTCCGAGGATCTTCTCCAGCCGCAGGGCCGCCCGGATCAGGGCGTCGAGATCGATACCCGTTGCGATCCCCATGTCCTCGAGCATAAAGACCACATCCTCGGTGGGGAGATTGCCCGCAGCCTGGGGGACATAGGGGCATCCGCCCAGCCCCCCCAGGGCCGTATCAAAGGTGGTGGCCCCGCACATCATGGCGGTGAGCAGGTTGGCCATGGCGGTGCCCCGGTTGTCGTGCAGATGCAACACGAGTTCCGCATCCGGGTGCCGGTCCTGCACCATCTTGAGGATTCTTTCGATCCGCACCGGGGTCGCCATGCCCGTGGTATCGGCCAGAATCAGCCCGGCGGCCCCTCTGGACGCGTAGGCGTCCACCAGCTTGAAAACATCCGCGTCGGGCACATCCCCCTGATAGGGGCAGCCGAATGCGGTGGCCGTGGATGCCAGCACCGATACCCCGTGATCCGCGGCCAGCGAAAAAATTCCATCCAGATCCGCAATGGATTCATCCACGGTTCTGTTCAGATTGGCCTGATTGTGGGCATTGGAGGCCGAAATGACCACCACGATTTCATCCACCCCGGCGGCCACGGCGTTTTGGGCCCCCTTGAGGTTGGGAACCAGCGCCGAATAGATCACCCCGTTGCGGGGCACCCGGGCCATGATCTCGGCGGCATCCCGCATCTGGGGAACCGCCTTGGGGCTGACAAAGGCGGTGGCTTCGATATCGCTGACCCGTGCTGCGACGATGGCGGTGATGATTTCAAGTTTTTCCGGGGTCGGGATAAATTCCTTTTGGATCTGAAACCCGTCCCGGGGTCCCACTTCACGGATTTTGACTGTTGTCGGAAGGTTCATCATTTCTTAAAGACTCCTAAAATTTGAGGAAACAGCGGATCCCATACACCCTTTGCACATCACACCGGGGGGGATGGAGGCGGTTGGAAAAGAGGGCCGGAGGGGGCCACTTGCGGCCGGGCCCCCTCCGGCAATCCGCGGTATCCGAATTAGAAAAGCCCGGAAACCTTTCCGGTCTCTGCATCCACATCCACTCTTCTGAACGCCGGGTTCGAACCGGTTCCCGGCATCAGGCTGATGGTTCCGGCACAGGGGCAGAGGAACTTGGCCCCCGAATAGATCAAGACATCCCGGATGGGCAGGGTCCAGCCTTTGGGGACCCCCTTGAGCGTGGGATCATGGGTGAGGCTCAGGTGGGTCTTGACCATCATGGTGGCAAAATCGGCGTATTTGGGATCGGCCTCGAGCATCTTTGCCTTGGCTTCGGCATCCGGGGTCCAGGAAACCCCGTTGGCGCCGTAGACCTCTTTGGCGATGAGTTCGACCCGCTCGCGCAGCTTCATCTCCAGCGGATAGAGAAACTCGAATTTGGGCGTATCCTTGCAGGCGTCGATGACCGCATCGGCCAGTTCGAGGGCTCCCTCGCCGCCCTTGAGCCAGTGGGAGGATTCCGCACACCGGGCGCCGGCCGCCTCCGCGGCCTTTTTCACCACGGCCACCTCGGCATCCGTATCGGTGTAGAACCGGTTGATGCAGACCACCGGATTCATCCCCGATTTGCGGATGGTGTGGATGTGGTGGACCATGTTGGCGCACCCTTTTTCCACCAGCGCGATGTTCTCTTTGGTGTAGGCCTCCGGAAGCGCGATGCCGGGGACCACTTTGGGCCCGCCCCCGTGCATCTTCAAGGCCCGGACGGTGGCGGTCAGAACCGAAACGTGGGGTTTGAGCCCGCTGAAGCGGCACTTGACGTTCCAGAATTTTTCAAACCCGATGTCCGCGGCAAACCCGCTTTCGGTCACGTGATAGTCGAACATCTTGAGCCCGATCCGGTCGGCGATGATCGAGGACTGGCCCACGGCGATGTTGGCAAACGGACCGGCGTGCACCATGCAGGGGTTGTATTCCGCGGTGCACAGCAGGGTGGGGTTGATGGTGTTTCGCATAAAGGCGGTCATGGCGTTTCCCACCTCGAGATCCCCGGTGGTGACCGGCTTTCCGCTCTTGTCGAAGGCCACGGTGATGGTGTTGAGCCGCTGTTTCAGATCGGCCAGATCCCGGACGATGGAAAGGATCGCCATGCATTCGGAGCCCACGGCGATCCCGAACTTGGACTGCATGGTAAACCCGTCCGTCCGTCCCCCGAGACCGATGACGATGTTCCGCAGGGACTGGGCGCAAAAATCGATGATCCAGCCCATCTCCACCCGGGTCGGATCGATGTCCAGCCGGCGCATGCCCGAGAGCCGCTGGAGCTGTTCGTCATTGTAGTTCCGTTCGTGCTGCATCCGCGCGGTGAGCGCGACCATGGCCAGATTGTGGGCGTTCATGATGTCGTTGATATCCCCGGTCAGGCCCAGGGAAAACTCGGTCATGGGAATCAGCAGGGAGTTTCCGCCCCCGGCTGCGGTCCCCTTCACGTTCATGGTGGGCCCCCCCGATGGCTGCCGCAATGCCCCGCCCACGTTGACCCCGCGTTTTCCGAGCCCCTCCATCAATCCGCAGGAGGTGGTGCTCTTGCCCTCGCCCAGGGGGGTGGGGGTGATGGCGGTCACCTCGATATATTTTCCGTCGGGCTTGTCCTTGAGCCGGTTGATGATTTTCAGAAAATCGAGCTTCGCCAGCCGCCCCATGGGAAGAATCTCATCTTTTTCCAGCCCCAGCCGATCCTGCCACGCCTCGGGGCCCGGCATGTTTTTTTCCGCCGCTTCCGAAATCTGCCAGTCGGCCATCTTCGTTGCATCGTACGCCATTGATCCGATCCTCCTTTGTATGTGAAATGTGCACCGCAGTGCGCTGTGTCATAAATCCGACTATGCTTCCCTTCATCGGGCATCCATCAAAATGGGTTTCCATATCATGGTCCCGATGACACGGCAAGATGTAAACTCACAATTGGGTCAGCCGGAAATAAAATCCCTGTTTGTCCATCAGCTCCGGATGGGTGCCCGACTCGATGATGCGCCCGGCATTGAGGACCAGGATGCGGTCTGCGTGTCTTGCGGTGGAGAGCCGGTGCGCAACGACGATGGCGGTCCGTTCGGCCAGCAGGTTCCGGAGGGCCTGCTGAATCTGCTCTTCGGTGGATGAATCGATGTAGGAGGTGGCCTCATCCAGAATGATCAGGTCCGGGTTTCTTGCCAGGGCTCTGGCGATGGAGATCAATTGCCGTTGCCCGCTCGAAATGGCCGACCCGCCTTGGGTCAGCACCGTGTCGAGCCCATGCGGGTGCCGGCCGATCAGGTCGGTGCAACGGGAGGCTTGCAGTATCTCAAGCAGCCGGGCATCGGAAACCTGGGGGTTGCCATGGAGGATGTTTTCCCGGATGGTTCCGGAGAAAAGAAAGGGCTCCTGCATGACCAGCGCCATTCTGGATCGGTAGACGGCCGTGTCCAGGGTTCGGATGTCCTGTCCGTTGATCCGCACGCTTCCGGCGGTGGGATCGTAAAAGCGGTAGAGCAGTTGAATCAGGGTGGTCTTGCCCGAACCCGTGGGTCCGACGATGGCAAGGGTCTGCCCCGCGCGGAGCCGAAAGGAGACCGTGGTCAACACCGGCTCCCCGGCGGCATAAGCAAAGCTGACGGCATCCATGGCGACTTCCGAAATCCGTTCCAGGCGGCCCGCAAGGGGATAGGTGCCGGAAGCGGCTCCGGGCAGCTGTTCCCGGGTGTCGAGGATCAGAAAGATGCGCTCGGCAGAGGCCATGGCGTTTTGCAGGATGTTGTATTTTTCGGCGATATCCCGGATGGGCCGAAAAAACATCCGCATATAAGAAATGAACGCCACCAGGGCGCCCAGGCTGATCCGTTCATCGAGAATCCCCCGGCCGCCGAAGAAGATCACAATGGCCAGGGCCACGACCCCCATCCATTCGATAAAGGGCATGAAGATGCCGAAAATGCGGATCTGGTCCATGCCGGCAAGATAATTGTCGTGGTTCAATGCGCTGAACCTCCGATAGTTGTCGGTCTCCCGGCAAAAGAGCTGGATGACCCGCATGCCCGCGATGGTCTCGGACAGATGGGTGTTGATCTCGGCGACCTTGACCCGGAGGCGCCTGAAAACATCCCGTGCCCGATGCGAAAAGCTGAACGAGGTATAGACAACCACGGGGATCACCGTAAAGCAGACCAGCGCCAGCTCCCAGTGGATAGCAACGAGCACCGCTGCAATGCCGATCAGCAGGAAAAGATCCTTGAACACAAAGGAGATGACCGAGGTAAACAGCTCATCCATGTTCTGAACGTCGTTGGTCACCCGGGTGACGAGCCGTCCGACGGGATTTTTTGAGAAAAAGGAGATGGAAAGCGACTGGATGTGGGCAAAGAGCCGCACCCGAAGATCATGCATCATCCGTTGGCCGGTGTACTCCATGATCATCACCTGGACGAAATTGAGCACAAAGCCGGCTGCAACAAGAAGAAGGAAAACCCCGGTCACCCTCGTGATCCCGGAAAGGTCCTTGCTCCGCAGCAGCGCCAGATCGGCCTTGGGCAGGCGGTGAAGATCGGTGCGCAGGATTTTCACCGTGCCGTTTTCCACCCGGAAAAGCTCGGGATGCCTCTCCACGATCTGCCGGACACAGGGCGTGTTCAGCAATGCCGCGTAATACCGGGCCGCAGGGTTCCCCGGCTCTGCGGTGTCGGATATCTTCGGGTTGAGGGCCGGTACGATGTAGCGGTCGATGGCCACCTTGGTCACATAGGGAAGGGAAAGGTCCAGAATCGTGATGAGCACAACCAGCGCGATGGAGGCGGCCAGCATCCGGTGATACGGGCGGGAGAACGGATAGAGCCGTTTGAGCAGCCCCAGGTCATAGGGCTTTCCCAGGGTGTCTTCTTCAACGTATCCGAAATCAGTTTGCACGGTATTGCGCCTCGATTTCCTGAAGCCGATAGGTTTTCCGGTAATAGGCGCTGGCGGCCATCATCTCCTCATGGGTTCCCCGGGCCGCCGGCCGCCCGTTGTCCAGCTCGACGATGCGATCGGCATACGCCACCGCGGAGAGCCGATGGGAGACGATCAGCACGGTTTGCGCTCCGGCGGCCGCTCGGAGGCTCTGGATGATGGCTGCCCCCGTCTCGACATCGACCTGGCTGATGGGGTCGTCCAGAATCAGAACCGGCACCCGCTGGAGGAGGGCCCGGGCAAGGGCGACCCGCTGTTTCTGACCCCCGGACAGGATCACCCCTTTTTCGCCGACCGGGGTATCCAATCCCTTCGGGAAAGACCGGACCGTGTCATAGAGCGCTGCGCGGTGGAGGGCCTCGGTAATTTCGGTGTCCGACCGGTTCCGGCTTCCCAGGGTGATGTTCTCTGCGATGGTCCCTGCAAACAAAAACGGCTCCTGGGTGACGACGGCCATCTGCGCCCTGAGATCCCGGAGCCGAAAATCGCGGATATCGATTCCGTCCAGGCATATCCGGCCGCAGTCCACATCGTAGAGCCGGGGGACCAGCCCGAGCAGCGTGCTTTTTCCGCTGCCGGGGGGGCCGACGATTCCCAGGATCCCGCCGGGGGTGACGTGAATGTCGATGTCCACCAGCGCCCGGGGTGCCCCCGGGTCATAGGAAAAACAGACCCCTTCAAAGACGATGTCCCCTCTGGCTGCGGTGAGGGGGCGGGCCGAGGGCGGATCCGAAACGGCCGGGCGGGTCTTAACGATGGCCTCGATCCGGTCCAGCGAGGCCCTGCCGCGTTGGATCAGGTTGGTGACCCACCCCATGGCCATCATGGGCCAGGTCAGCAGCCCCAGATAGCTGATAAACGCCACAAAATCCCCGGGGGTGATCACCCCATAAACGGTCTGCCGGCCCCCGAGGAAAAGCACCACGGCCAGGCTCAGATTGGTGAGCAGCAGCATCATCGGAAAAAAAGACCCGGTGATCCGGACAAGATGCATGTTTTCCCGGATGTAGTCGTTGGATTTTTCGCCGAACCGCTCGGTTTCCAACCGTTCCCGGGTGTATGCCTTGATCACCCGGATCCCGGCGAACCGTTCCCGGGCAACCTCGGTCAACGCCGAGAAGGCGGCCTGCACGGCTGCATAGCGTCGATGCATCTTCCGGCTGAAAAACCGGGTTCCAAAGACAATCAGGGGCATCGGAATCAGGGCATAGGCCGTGAGCTTCACGTTGATGTAGAGCATAAATCCGATCGATGCCGTCCCCATGACCACGGCATCGGTCAGGGCCACGATCCCCATCCCCATGGCCATGCGAATGTTCTGGAGATCGTTGGTGGCGTGGGCCATCAGGTCGCCGGTTGCGGTACGATCAAAGTAGCCGGCCGAAAGCGTCTGGATGTGTGAAAAGAGCCGGTTTCGGATCCCCTCCTCGACCCGCCGGGAAAGACCGATCAGACAGTGCCGCCAACCGAAGCGGAACCCCCCGATGAGCAGCCCGATACCCACCATCGCCATGGCATGGGTCAAAAGGGTTGCCGCATCCACCTGAAGGGTGGTCAATCCATCGACCGCCCGTTTGATGATGCGCGGGATAAAAAGCTGAAGGAAATCAACGATGATCAGGCATATCAGCCCGATGGCCACATGCCATCGACGTTCCTTGAAAAAGGGGTAAACGAGTCGAAGCGATCCCATGACACCGAGTGTGCCCTTTTTCTCGGAAAGTTTCAAGCGCGCACCCGCGTTGACTTTCAACAGGGCGGTTGCTATCATCTGAGCCCATGGAGCCCGGTCATATCGTAGAGTTTATCGACCGCCAGAAAATCACCTGCGCGGTCGTTCTGGATATCAAAAATTTGAGGCTGCGACTGCTGACGGAAAACAACCGTGAGGTCAATCTGTCGGCCGGCCGTCTGTCCCACCGGGGGGATCTGCGTCTGGACCTGTCCATGGGCAGGGACAAACTGGTCGATGCGCTCAAAAAGACCGCTTTGCGCCGCAGGGAACTGACCGGCTGCGTGGACATCAAGGAGCTGTGGGAAGTGCTGAACACCGAACAGGAATGGATCGATCTTCCCACCATGACCCGTTTCTGCTTTCCCAAAGACCCCACCCTGGACCACGAATCCGCGGTTATCCGCGCATTTTTCAATGACCGGCGGTATTTCAAGTTCAACCCGGACCGGTTTTTTCCCAATACCCAGGACCAGGTGGAAAGTATTCAAATCCAGGCCGAGCAGGCCGAGCGCAAAAACCGTCTGGTCGAATCGGGGGGCAAATGGTTGAAAGCCGTGATGGAGGGCAAAATTTCCACGGTCGCCGAACAGGACCAGCCGGTGATCGAAGCGCTGAAATCCTATTTTCTCTTTGAAAAGGAAAGCCCGCACGTCGAAATCGCCCAGGAAATTGTTGAAAAGGCCGGGTGCAAGAGCCCCGATGGCATTTTCCAGGCGCTGGTCGCCCTGGGCATTTGGGATGAAAATGTAAATTTCGATCTGCTCCGCTATGATATCCCCCAGTCCTTTCCGGAGCCCGTGGTCGAATCGGCCGAACAGACCGCGGCGTCCCCGCCGATGGTATCTGCCGGAGCCGAGCGGCGAGACCTGACGGATCTTTCCCTGATGACCATCGACGGGCAGGCCACCCTCGATTTTGATGATGCGATCAGTCTGCAACGGGAAGAGGGCCTGTATCGGATCGGGGTGCATATCACCGATGTGGGGCATTACGTCCGGAAAGGGGATGCCGTCGACCGGGAAGCCATGCATCGGGCAAGCTCCATCTACATGCCCGACCAGAGGATATCCATGATCCCCCCCCGCCTGGCGGAAGACCTTTGCAGTCTCAAGGCCGGGCAAATCCGGCCGGCCATCAGTATGATGATACGGATGCGTCCCTCCGGGGAGTTCGTCGATTTTGACCTCTTTCCGAGTATCGTCCGGGTCCATCGCCAACTGACCTACCATGATGTCCATCTGATGGCCGATGAAGATGAAACCATCGGGACCCTCTACGACGTGGCAAAGAAATTCCAGCAGGTCCGGCTGGAACAGGGCGCGGTTCAGATATCCTTGCCGGAGGTCAGCGTCTGGATCGATGCGGCAGGGCAACTGGCCGTCTCTCGCACCAACCGGGAAAGCCCCGGAAGGCTGCTGATCGCCGAGTTGATGATCCTGGCCAACTGGCTTGCGGCGCGGTATCTGGCCCAGCGGGGGATCCCGGCGATCTTCCGGTCCCAAACAGGCCCGCGGGAGCGGTTGTTCAAAGACAATCAGGGAAGCCTTTTCCAAAACTGGATGCAGCGCAGGTTTTTAAGCCGATTCGTCCTGAGCCCGCAGCCGGAACCCCATTCCGGGCTCGGACTGGATGCCTACGTGACGGCCACCTCTCCGATTCGAAAATACTACGATCTGGTCACCCAGCGCCAGATCCGGTCGTCCTTCGGATTGGAAACAGCCTATTCCCAGGAGGAGATCCGACAGTTCATCGGGCTGCTGGAAACGCCCATGAGCCAGGTGGGGCGGATTCAGTACCAGCGGAACCGCTACTGGCTGCTCAAATATCTGGAGGGCAGGACCGGCAAGAAAGAAGAAGCCATCGTCATCCAGAAACGGAAGAACGGGTATCTGGTTTTGCTCACCGAATACATGGTCGAAGCGCTGCTGCCGGTTTCGGCGGGGATCACACTGAACCCCGAGGCGGTCGTCCAGGTGACCGTCCAGCACGTGGATGCCCGAAGGGACGTGCTTTCGGTGTTTCTGGGGTGACAGCATAATGTCAAGTGGACGGGATGCACCCGATTCGCATGACAAGAAAAAATAATGGGAGCGTGAAATGACCGAGAGGGAGTGGAACCCGCGGGCGCTGCTGGAACTTTCCGGAAGCTATTGGCAGACCTGTGCGCTGCATGCCGGGGTCAAACTGGACGTGTTCAGCGCCATCGGCAAAAGCCCGTCATCCGCAGAAAAGATCGCCCAAACCGTGGATGCCGATCCCCGGGGGCTTGGCATGCTGCTCAACGCCCTTGCCGCCATGCACCTTTTGGAAAAAAAAGACGGGCTTTACACAAATACCCAGGCGTCGCTGGAATATCTGACAAAATCCTCCCCCCGGTATCTGGGATTTATGATCATGCACCACCATCATTTGATGGAATCCTGGGCGCATCTGGATGAAAGCGTCAAGACCGGTGCTCCCCTCCGGCGACGCAGCTTCCGGAACGACGAGCAGTGGCGGGAGAGTTTTTTGATGGGCATGTTCAACATGGCCATGCAGCAGGCCCCCAAACTGGTCGGGCGCATCGATGCGTCCACCCACCGCCGGATGCTCGACCTGGGGGGCGGGCCGGGAACCTACGCCATCCATTTTTGCAAACAAAACCCGCAGCTCGAAGCGGTCGTATACGATCTGCCCACCACCCGTCCCTTCGCAGAGCGGACCATCCAACGATTCGGGCTTTCGGACAGAATCGTATTCAAGGATATCGATTATCTGAATCAAGGCATCGACGGCACCTTCGATCTGGTCTGGATGTCCCACATTCTTCACGGGGAAAGCCCTGAAAAATGCCGGCGGATCATCGATAAGGCCGTGTCTGCGCTGGAGCCCGGGGGCCTGATTCTGATTCATGAGTTTATCCTGAACCGTGCAATGGACGGTCCCCTCTTTGCCGCGCTCTTTTCCCTGAACATGCTCCTGGGCACGGAAGGCGGGCAGGCCTATTCGGAAGATCAGATCGCCGGCATGCTCGCCCACGCCGGGGTGAAAAACATCCGCCGGATTCCGATCGAATCCCCCACCGATTCGGGGATCATCGCCGGCAATAAGTAACCAGGTGCTCCATTCATGACCGTTCCGAAAACATACTGGACCGACCTGGCCAACAGGGACCTGACGGAGGTTTGCAGCCTGGCGGGCTGCGCGCTTTACGCTTCCGGGGCGATCCTCGTCCCTTTTCTCGACACCCGGCTGGTGGTCGACCTGAAGCGCTGCGGGATCTTCCGTTTGGAAAACGAGCATACGGAAAGGATCGATCATCCGTTGCTGGAGCTCATCACCCTGGTCTATCTGCGCAACGCCGCATCGGCGCCGCTGCGCGGGGAGATGATCGGGGTGAGCCAGCTCAAGGACGCCCGTTTCTTCCAGGGGCCCCACGCGTTGAAAACCGCACCGCTTCTCGAACGGTATGGCAACGACCTGGACGGCTTCCGGCGCGCGGCCCGGAAGCGCGGGGGGACCCCGCTGGATCTGGCCGATGCCGCATTCCGGCTCCCCGCGTTTCCCAAAATCCCCCTCTATTACCTGCTCTGGGCGGGGGATGCCGAATTTTCTCCGCGGCTGTCGGTGCTTTTCGACCGGAGCATCGAGGCGCATTTTTCGGCCGATGCCGTCTGGGGGGTGGTATCCCTGGTTTCCCGGGCGCTTGGTGAGAACCGAGATCCCCTGGCGGGGTGAAGGAGAGTCGATGCCGGTGAAACTGATACTGACCAACGACGACGGCATCGATGCCCCGGGCATACGGGCCCTGGAGCAGGCCCTGGCCGGGGTGGGAACCGCGGTGGTGGTCGCCCCCGCCCAAGCCAGTTCCGGGGTCGGCCATCGGGTGACCACCCACGATCCCATCGCCGTCGAGCGGATGGGGAGCAACCGGTATCGGATCGGCGGGACCCCTGCGGACTGCTCCCGCATCGCCCTGACGGGGATCGCATCGGATGCGGATTGGGTCTTTGCGGGCATCAACCGGGGCGGCAACCTGGGTGCGGATGTCTATATCTCGGGGACCGTCGCCGCGGTAAGGGAAGCGGCGCTTCTCGGGTACCCGGCCGTCGCCGTTTCCCACTATGTGGCCAGCGGCCGGGAAGTCGACTGGGATCTGGCCGTGGATCGGGTCTCCCCGCTGCTTCGGGACCTCATGGGCCGGAGGCTTCCCCGGGGCAGCTTCTGGAACGTCAACCTGCCGCATCCCGAGGGCAGGGAACCGTCGCTGGAGGTGGTCTTCTGCCGGCTGGATACGAACCCGCTCGGGGTCCGGTACGAAAAAAATGGAAATCACTGGATCTATGCGGGCAATTACCACCAGCGGCCCCGGAATCCGGGCCGGGACGTCGATGTCTGCTTTTCGGGGAAAATCGCCGTCACACGGATTCCCCTCGACATTACTTAGACCCAAGGAGCACCCATGACCTACGATGTGATCGTCGTCGGCGCCGGTCCGGCAGGGATTTTCGCCGCGCTGACGCTGGCCGAGCGGGGCTGCGGATCCGTGCTGCTCATCGAACAGGGCAAGGCCCTGGATCGGCGCAGCCACGGCTGCGCCCAAGACATGCTCTGCGGCTGGGGGGGCGCGGGGGCCTACAGCGACGGCAAACTGATCCTCTCCACCGAGGCCGGGGGATTTCTCGGCGATTTTCTGGATACCCCGTCCCTGATGGATCTGCTGAAAACAGCCGATGACATCTATGTGGCCCACGGCGCTCCGGGACATGTCTACGGGGAGGCATCCCCCCAGCGCGAGGCCCTTTCCGAGCGGGCCCGGCTTGCAGACCTCGAGCTGGTTCCCATGCGGGTTCGGCACATCGGTACGGATCATTGCCGTATCGTGCTGGACCGATTGCGGCGGTCCTTGCAAGGACGGGTCGAGATGCGAACCGACTGCCCGGTCCGGGGGCTCGTCGCCGAAAGGGGCGCCGTCCGCGGGGTGAAACTGGCCGACGGGGGGATGGTTTCCGCTCGTTTCGTGGTTACGGCGCCCGGACGCACCGGTGCCGGCTGGATGAAACGGGAGGCCGCGGCCCTGGGTCTCAAAACCGAGGTCCGGCCTGTCGATATCGGGGTTCGGGTGGAGCTTCCGGCCGTCGTGCTCAAGGACATCACCGATACGGTCTACGAATCGAAACTGATCTATTATTCAAAGACCTTCGACGACCGGGTGAGAACCTTCTGCATGAACCCCTACGGGGAGGTGGTCGCCGAAAACAACGAGGGGATGATCACCGTAAACGGCCACAGCTATGCAGAGAAAAAGAGCGAAAACACAAATTTTGCGGTCCTGGTCAGCAGTTCATTTACCGAGCCGTTCGACGACCCCATCGCCTACGGGCGATATATCGCAAGGCTGGCCAATCTGCTGGGGGGCGGCCCCATCATCCAGCGGCTGGGGGACCTTCTGGCCGGCCGGCGGAGCACGGCGGATCGGATCGCGCGATGTTTGACCCGGCCCACCCTGCCGGAGGCGACCCCGGGGGACCTGAGTTTTGTGCTTCCTTACCGGCACCTGCTGAGCATTATCGAAATGCTCCAGGCCCTTGAAAAACTGGCTCCCGGCGTTTTCTCCCGCCACACCCTGCTCTACGGGGTGGAGGTCAAGTTCTATTCCAACCGCATCCAGGTATCCGCATCCCTCGAAACCGGCATCGCCAACCTTTTTGCCATCGGTGACGGGGCCGGGATCACCCGGGGGCTGCTCCAGGCATCCGCGTCGGGTATTCTGGCCGGCCGGGCCATCGCCCAACGGCTTTAGGAAAGGAATTTTTCCGGTTGCCGAAAAACGATTCGACCAATGAATCCCTGAGCCTGAGCCAGCGCGCCGCCGGAAAACGGCTGTATTACTTTTTTTCCTTTTTCAACGCGTTTTCCTGGGCCGCTCTGGCCGAGGGGGTCGTCATCCTCATGCTGCTGCGTCTGGGGGCCACGGAAACCTGGATCGGTATTGTGGCTTCCCTGCAGTACGTGACCCTTCCGGCCATGATATTGGGTTTTGTCACCGTATCCCGGTTGGGGGTCACCGGAACCGCCGGGCTGTTCTGGGGGATCCGAAGCGGCTCGGCACTGTTTTTGGTGGTTGCGCCGTGGGCCCTGCCGCTGGGTGAAACCCTCCCCCTCTGGTTGATGTTTACCGGATCGATGGGGTTTATGCTGGGGCGTGCGGCAGGGCTGACCGCTTTTACCGGAATCATCACGGAACTGACCACGGACCGGGATCGGGGGGAGCTCATCTCCAATTCATCCAAGATCGCCCAGTTCGGCTCGGTCATCATGACGCTGATGATGGCCGTCTTCCTGGGCGCCGACGCCCCGCTGCACCGCTATCAGATCCTGCTGGCCTTCGGAGCGGCGTGCGGACTGACGGCCGCCTTATCCCTGCGGAAGGTTCCGGAAGCCGGCATCTTTCGCAAAACGGCCCCGCTGAAGCTCTGGGAAGCGTTCAAGTGGAGCATCGACACCCGGGGCCGCCGGTGGTTCATGGCCATGATGCTGGGCATCCCCATCACCCAGGGGGTGACCTATGCCTTCGGGGTTCTGGTGGCCAAGCAGGGGTACGGGCTTACCGACCAGCAGGTGGTGCTGCTGGTGTTGTCCGCCACCATCGGGGGGATCGTCGCATCCTACACCTACAGCATGTTTCTGGATCAACTCGGCTCCCGCCCGCTGCTGGTGCTGACCAGCTTTCTGGACATCGGGGGGGTTGCCCTGGTCATCCTGCTTCCCAAAGCGTTCAGCGCCCTGCTGGTCGGCTCGCTGTTTTTCATCAACGGATATGTCCAGATCGCATTCAACGCCGCCATGCAGCACTATTTCATCAGCATCACCCATCGAGCCCACCAACTGGTCCACGGCATCATCACCCGCGGGCTTGGGGGCGTCATCGGCGGGCTGGCCCTGGCGGTGGGGGGATGGGCCCTCGGGCACATCCGGCTGCTCACCCCCGGGCAGGCGGATCCGCTGCGGCATTTTCGATGGTTTTACGCCGGGCTGCTGGTCCTGCTGATTGTCCGGACGGTGATCTTTTTCAAGCTGCCCCCGCTCAAATCCCAGGGCATTCGGAGCGCGCTCAGCGCCCTGTTTTCCCCCTGGGACTGGCGGGCCATCCATGCGGTCCGCAAGGCCATCGCCCACCAGAGCGAGGATGTGGAGAGCAAGGCATTGGGCGCGCTGATGCAGGCGGGCTCATCCATCTATCAGGCGGATCTGGAGCGGTATCTGAATTCCCCCAGCATTTTTATCCGCCAGCGGGCCATGGATGCCCTCCAGCGCGCCCGCCCGGCAAACGCCATCGTGGCGATCCTGGAAAGAGACCTTGCGGTCAATCAGTTCACCACCGCACACCGGGCGGCCTTCTGGCTGGGCCGCTGGAAAATCGTCAAGGCGGTTCCGGCCCTTCGAAACGCGGTCGACAGCCCGGACTTTCTGCTCAGCGGCGCGGCCATCCATGCGCTTGTCGAGATGGACGAACGAAGCGCCCTGCCGCTGATCGAAGAAAAATTCATCGCCTCCGAAAACCCTTATGTGCTCATCGAGTGCGCACGCGGGATCTCTCTGTGGGGGGATCCCCGGCATTATCCGGGCTTGATCAGAAAATACCAGTTGGATCTGCCCCCGCAGACCAAAGATGAGCTGTCGCTGTCCGTGACCCGGTTGCTCGGGCTCTACGACGCCTTCTACTTTGATCTGGGGATGCTCCACCGGGAACGGAACCAGCTGTTTCGGGAATGGGAAGAACGGTTCGGGGCCCGGGATTCCGAAAGGCTGATCGAAGCGGTCCGGCAGGGAGGGGCCGAGGGGTTCCACCTTCTGGCCTTTTTGCAACGGCAGAAGTCGCGTTTCGAACCCTGGTTTTACGAGGCCACCGGGGCGTTTCTGTCCGAAACCCCGGAAAGAAAATATGCGGAGGCCGCCTTTCTGCTCACATTTCTTTTTTTCTCTTCAGAGGGAAACCACATTGTCTCGGGATGAAAAAGTGCTCTGGGGCATTGCAGGAAGCTTACCTTCCATCTTGACTTCCACCTTGATATGCGGAAAAATAGATGCTTAGATCCATAAAGAAAAATGGATCTTTTCGGTCACCATGCCCACGTGGGATCTGGGTTCCGAACAGGTCGGCCCTGTTCATCGCTACCTTTCCTCCGCCTCCGCGATAAAACCCCCACGGCATGGGAAATATTCTTTGATCCTTGGCAAGCAGCCCCGTTTGTGATGGCGGCAATCGTATTCACTTTCACTCGGCCGGATACCGGCACAAAAGGAGGTTTATCATGGCAGGGAAAAAATGGATCACGGGGAGTCTCATGGCGGCTTTCGTTTTAACCGCAGCGCTGGGTGGGGTTCAGGCAGCCGATTGGCCGAAACGCCCGCTGACGATGAACGTGCATGCGGATGCCGGGGGCGGAACGGACATGATCATCCGTCTGGTCATGGCGAACGTCGAAGATGTCATCGGCCAGAAAATCATCATCGTCAATAAACCCGGAGCCGGCGGGGAGGTCTGCTGGTCACTCATTCCGGGTTCCCCCACCGACGGCTATACCTGGTATACCA
>ENA-OSEO01004299-OSEO01004299.1-sediment-metagenome-genome-assembly--contig:-NODE-4299-length-15238-cov-7.169910_pt1 | contig 15238 bp, 8 predicted proteins | sample MGYA00237883_ERZ534232 | MGnify/ENA metagenome assembly ERZ534232 | reverse complement strand
TCAATATCCTGTATGACCACCTTGGCTTCGCCATTCTGGGTAATGACGAGCGGCTCCCGCTTTTCCCCAAGTTCCCTGACGATTTCAGCGGCATGGGCCTTCAGGTAACTAATGGGTTTAATCTGACTCGAGAATTTCATGGGTGACACCTCCATCTCCTGGTTACGACTCAATTTAGTCCATAAAAAGGTCAAGTGTCAAGATAGCGGTTTATTGGTGATCGCGGTCCTCGGATTGGTCCTCTCGATTTTTCCTCTCATTCGAGAGGAAGCGGCCCTCCCGGGGTCCTGCTCCGCCAGCATGAAATGCCTTTGGGGGCGCCTTCCTTCGAGACATGAAAGGGGGAGAGGGGTGATATGCTCTGACCGCACACGGTGCAAATGGGATATCCAAACCGATCGAAGCGGCTGATGGCGTTGGTGGACCCCACATTCACCAGCCGGGGCCGCACACCCCGGCGATGTTGTCGTCTGTGAGGATTTGGATGGAGTCGAGCTCCATGGTGCGGCCGTCTCCAGCGCCACAGCGAGCAGTTCCACAGTCAGATCAAATCCGACATGGACATGGAACGCCTGCCATCGGGCAAGTTCGCCACCAACGCCTTGACCTTGGCCGGGCTGGCCTACAACATCCTGCGTTTCATCGGGCAGTGTTGAGGATTTTAGCGAATCTCATCAGCCAGATATGCAACAATTTCTTTTGCAATAGGGGAATATAGTTTTATTTTGGAAGGGTCAACGATGGCGTTATTCAGGTATTGAAGTATCAGGGTATCTTCAAAGTGAAGACACGGGATTATTCCGCCCATAAAGAAGCCGAGCTTTTCGATCTCTTCGCTCATATAACTCGTGATCGGATCGCCCAGGTTAAGAAAAAGAGTGAAGTGTTCAATTCTTTTTGCGCATAGGTCCTTGAGATGGTTTCGAAGAACTCTTATTGCATCCTTGCCGTATTGCTGAATTACGATTTCCGCGCTGTTTATTTCGGAAAAAACCTTTAATTTCATTACGGATAAATCCGGCATGGGGGCGGACCCTTCCGGAGTCTCGAAACTTCTGGTCAATCCGATATTTTCGTAGAGCTTACGCAAAATGGATTCGTGGCGGGAAGGGAGGTATACGGACGTGGCCGGTAGTTCGACCACAGGCTGAAAACAGAATACAAGCGATTCCCTTTGGACAAGCTGCTCCTGGATCGCTTTGAAGGCAATATCTGCCGGTGCATAACCGAGTACAATGCCGCAGTCTTTATACCCTGTTTTCTCCGTCATCTTCTGGGTTGCGCTATGAACCGTAACCGACCTCCCGTAAATGGCCTTCAGTCCCATAGCTCTTGCTTCATCAATGAGAAGCTTTTGCATTCCCGTGAAAATGTCGTGGCCCCTGAAACTGGGGTTTACGGCTCCTTTCCCTGCCTCGGCAATCATATCATCTTTTGTCTCTCTCGTTATGGCAAGATGCCCGACAATCTCTCCTTCCTCCGATACTGCAACAGCCGACGTGATGAGACCTTCCCTGTTGAGTTCCGCGAGTCTTTCCGGATAATACATTATATCCGACAAATAAGAATACCCGTATGTCCGGTAGAAAAGCCTGGAGACTTCCAGGGCCTCCGATGGTTTCATCAACCTCAGCTCGATTGAGGGAAGCGACGAAGAAACGGTTTTTCTATCTTGGATTTCTTGAATCGGCTCCGGACATTCCCCGAGTTCGACGACGTTCTTAGTCGGAAGACGTTTGATAAGGTGGAGCTCTTTCCCTCCCTTTCCAAGATTACAGAAAAGCACCTCATCAACACATTTTCTCATGATGAAAGATCCAAGACCTTTAGACGGCATCTCCTCCATGCCCTTAGGTGCTTCATATTCGGGAATCAGACCGGGATCGTACGGCAGACCCATGTCTTTAATGATGATCCTGATACCTGTTCGAGACGGCTCAAAACATATCTGAAATGATTGCTCTGTGGACTCGAAAGCGTGTTTGATCACATTTATTACAGCTCATTTCTCCTATTCTCTCCGCGTCACACGATCCTATTCTCTTTCAAAGCCCTCTGTTTTTCATGTACACCCATTCCATACCCGAGCATTTTTCGCCTTGCAACGGTAGAAAACTATCAAGGTAACGTGCAACCCCTCACTACGCTCGACTCCGTATCTCCTGCGGGGCAGTTATATTTAGAAACTCTGCCACTCTTGCCGCATTCGGTGAATTCACCTTCATTATTGTCCTCTGTCAAGGGCTGACCGCTTTTTCTCTTCCTCGAATTTATCATATGTTTTGGCCCAACGATAGCCATAAGCGGCGGGCGGTTCAAACTCGATTGTAGTTTAGATCATATGAAACGGGCTGGTCCGGGGTGTAAAATACACCCCAGCCAAGAAATCCAAAACGGAGGACCAGCCCATGAAAAAAGTAGCGTATGTCGGTGTAGATTACCACATGAATTCTCTTTCGATCGCCGTAGTGGTCGAGGGTGAGAAGAGGATTCACCAGATGATCCGCTTGGCGAACGATGATAAGGTAATCGTGAAGTATTTCAAGAAACTGTCTGCCGAGTTTGAAATCCGGGCTTGCTATGAAGCCTCCTGTAGCGGCTATGCGTTTCAGCGAAAAATGAAGAACTGGGGTTATGCGTGCGAAGTGATCGCACCAGCGTTGATTCCTCGTAAGGCAGGGAACCGACGAAAGAACGACTTCCGGGATGCGCGAGACCTGGGGCAGAATTACGCAGCGGGACTTCTGAGCGTTGTTCATCCTCCAACCGAAAAAGAAGAAGCGGTACGGAGTTTGATCCGCTGCCGGATATCGCTCAAGGACTCCGCCAAAAATGCCAAGTATCAAATCAACTCTCTTCTTCTGAGCCAAGGCATACGTTGGGGACGCAGTAAATGGACTTTTGCTCACCGCAAGTGGCTTGCTGAGTTGCAATTGCCCGATGCAATCATGCAAAAGGTTTTGATGGAGCATATAGAGCATTTGTATTACTTGGAGACGCGAATCGCCCATTTGGACCATGATATTGAGGAGATGGCCAGATCGGAAATCTATGCTCCAAGCGTAAAAAAACTGCGGGCTTTCAAAGGGATCGGAACATTGGCGGCGATGGTGTTGATTGCAGAGATTACGGATTTTCGTAGATTTGGCTCCGCAGGTGCGTTGATGGCTTTTCTGGGACTGACTCCATCGGAGAATTCGTCCGGTGACAAACAAATGTCCGGTGCTATTACGAAAACTGGCAACCGTCGATGCCGCACTCAATTGGTGGAGGCGGTCCAACACTACGTACGTTCTCCGCATATAAGCCTAAAGATGAAAGCTGATCTAGAGCATGTCGATGCTTCTACTGCCAATACAGCGATAAAATGTTTAAAACGTTTGAATAAACGATTTTGGGCGTTAACAGCGAGAGGTAAAACACGCCACGTAGCCATTACGGCCATAGCGAGGGAGTTTGCGGGATTTATTTGGGCAGTCATGCAGTCCGAACCGGTAGCTAAAGCCGCATAAAATTGATGCGGAATGAAAAATGTTTGAGAACGAGAACAGCCAAATCCCACTGTTTCTGCAAGGGGCTGCCTGAGGTACGCCAGGAGATACTCGAGGAAACTATGTGACAAGCCCTGCTTGATTCACGTTCACTAGATCGAGTACCTCCGGACGGATACCGAATAGTGTTGGTACCCAACCCACGAATAGCAGATTGATTCACCGTCGAAGAAACCTCAGGGCCTCTTGCAGAAACACAACTCCGATGGAGGAGTTTTGACAAAATAAAGATGAAAAGGAACGCCGCTTTACGGGGCCTTGGCTCCGACGAGCTCCACGCAGGGCCCATTCTCGCCAAGGCCCCGTAAAGCGGCGTCGATTTAACAGGAGCTTTTTTCAGAACTTTTCATTTGACAAGAGCCCGTTTCATAACAGTGTCCATCCGGAAATGATTTCGCGGTAGAACCCAGTTTCCAATCCGGAAATGAGGATTTTTGGCCAATATCAAGGAAATCAAGCGTTTGTGCGGAGGCGACCTGTAGGTCGCCGCACAAGCAAACGTGCAGATCGACGCCGAGATTGGCCAAAAAGACCATTTCCGGATGGAAACGAGTTTAAAGCGCACTTTCCTTGCCATATCTCAAAGGCTATCGAAGCGCCATAAAAAGTCCGTCCGCCTTCATGCCTTGGTTGGGCAGGATGCCTACTTTTTTCCCATCGTCACGATGCAATGCGTACCGTTGATACGCCCAACCAGACGGCCATCTTCGCCCGTAAAATAGGTCGCTTCCAATTCCTGGGCACACTTGTGATCGATGACAACAAGGCCATGAGCCATTGCAAATGATTCAATCTCATCGGGTTCGATACCAAATCGCCATTGCTCTCCTGCTTTTGCCACGGTTTTTGCGAGCCCGCTTTCACCGTAGAGGGTATTCTCATGACGAAGCACGGAAGCTTGAATGTAGTCAAAGACAACTCGACTCCCTACCCCAGCATACTCACGAATGATCCGAAGCGTCGATCGGACGGAATCCGGTTCCAGGTACATCAGCAAACCTTCGAGAATGAACAGAGTTCTTTGATCTTTCCTGAACTCCGGCATGTCCAGTTTATGGGACAGTGCCTCCTTTTCGAAGTCAACAGCTATAAACACCAAATTCGATGGGATACTGAGCTTGCGCTTCCTAAACTGCTTGATTTTGGCCATTTGGGTTAGAGGTGCATCCAGCTCGAAAACGCGGGTAGGTTCCGCTTCGGAATGGAACCGTAATGCTCGCGTATCAAAGCCGGCGCCAAACAAAAGGATTTGGTCGAATCGCTCAGTCAATGCCCTCCGGAATGCTGCATCGACATACTTCGTTCGGGCGATAACATACTCATAAACCCCCTTGGGCGCAAGGAAACGGACAAAGAACTTTCTACATAAAGAAGTGTGAATGAGCACCCTGATAAAGCTTGGGAGAAGACACACGGCAAGATAGTCGTCGCCGTGATAATGGTCTACTTTTTCCAGAGATGAAGCCGCGCGTGAAAGGCAAGTCATTTCAGCGGTTCGTGATGTTTTTCTCTCGATTCGTTTATTGATCACTTTCGTTTGCCTCACCGGAGCGACTTGCCAATTTCGCCAGTCGATTGACCCAAAGCCCGAATCAAGCCGCGCCGCCAAGCGGCGTCGGCTTAAATGAGTTGTTTATGTGCCTGTTCCGATCAAACCCCTTGACATTTTGGTCAAAATGGTCAAAATGGTCATAATGGTCAAAAGAGGAGATTGATAATGGAAAAAAACATATCCGTGGGTGAAGCAAAGGCCACCTTTTCAGAATGCATCCGTAAAGTTGAAGCAGGTTATGCTGTGCTCATTACCAGGCATGGCAAACCTGTCGCCGCTCTGGTTAGCCCCACTGACCTCGAACATCTAAAGCGTTTGAGAAAAGCAGGGCCAGAGAGTGGCCTTGCCAGTATTGCTGGCGGCTGGGAAAATAGCGAAGAATTGGCTTCAATTTTGAACGCATCTCCTCGACAGGGACAACGAAATACCCCTGACCTGGAAAATTGAAAATGGCTTTTCTCTTTGACACCGATGCAATTTCAGAACTCCTGCGCCCACGCCCCGCAATAGCCTATGTGAAGTGGATCATGAAAGTTCCTCGTGAAGAGCAATTTACCAGTGCGGTTGTAATAGGCGAACTGTACAAAGGCGCCTACCGCTCCCAACACCGTGAACGACACCTAACCAATATAGAACAACGGGTTCTCCCCGCTGTCAGCGTTTTACCTTACGACACAAGCATTGCGAAAGTTTTTGGTAAAATCCGAGCTTACCTTGAAGAAATGGGAACAATCCTTCCCGATGCGGATATTCAGATTGCAGCCACGGCTATAAGCCATAATTTGGAGCTTATAACCGGAAACCTTCGTCATTTTAGTAGGATTACCGATTTGAAGGTTAATAATATCCTCGCAGATTCACGGAATCAATGATTTCTGGCCTCTTCTCCCACATAACACCGGGCATCAGGGGCACGACAACCACGCGGGCAAGGGATTTCAACGCAATGCCACCGGACTGCCCCCGCGCAATTTCGTGTCTCCCGGATGCCTTTGTCATGCGGATTTCTTCGACCTAAGGAGGTACGCTGAACTCTCCCCTTCTCACGGCGCGACAAGGTTCTCCCCCTCGACTCGACATCCACCACTCCTTTTCAAGAGTTCGATGCCCTCATCGAAGAACGACCGCACCTTGTTACCGAGGCGTGTGATACCGAACACTTTGGCTGTTTCTCGCGCAAGGTCGTCCTTGCCCATGCTGATGTTCAGGATGAGGATCTGGGCCGCTGCGTTGGCGATCTCATCAGGGCAGATTTCCCCCGCCGTGCGCGCCTTCAGGTCCTCCTCTCCAGGGATTCGGAATCCCTTGTAGGGATTCGCGCTCAACTCCCTGGTCCAGACGAACTCGCGCTTCCCCGCGCTGCGCATCCCCAGACCGCTCCGCTTCACCGCGGCCCGTACTACCTCACGGACGCGGCTTCCCGCCCTTTGCAGTCCCCAGGCAAACGCAACCTCGGAGCAGAGCGTATCGAACAGCAGGGGAGCCTCGATGGCGACGATCGCCATGACCAAATCGCGCACTTTGCCTGCGTTGGCTGAATCGTAAAGCTCGCCCGAAAAAGTGTGGGCATCCGCCCTGTAACGCCGGTAGATCGACTGCTCCGCAAACGCCGCAACGCCCGGAAGAGGTTCGACGCCCTTCCGCTCGACAACTGTCGTCACACTCGCGAATTGCCGGTTCGTATCCTGCCCACCGGGGTTATCGGTCGGCACATGCGCCGCAGGGACGCTTGCCGGCGGACTCAGTTCCATGCCGTCGGCTGCCACGGATTCTTGCTTCGCCAGTTCGAGTGCCTCTTCAAGTTTGCCGATCTCCCTGGGACGTTGAAACCACCAGTCAGTTGACCAGACGCGATGCAGCCGCCAGCCGAGGCCCTCCAGGACCGTCTGGCGAAGCCGATCGCGGTCCCGGGCCGACTTGGCGCTATGGTAGTTCGCACCGTCACATTCCACGCCCAGGATATACCGCCCGGGGGCGTCGGGGTCGCGGACGGCGAGGTCGATTCGGTAGCCCGAGCAACCCACCTGAGCATCCACGCGCCAGCCCCGCCCGGTCAACTCATCCAAGACCGACTGCTCAAAGAAGGACTCCACCTCGCCGGTCGCTCGGGAGGTCTCCTCCATAAGCGCCACCTGACCGCGCTTGGCAAAGTCGAGGAAGGTACGAAGGTGGTGCACGCCCGTTGCCTGGGTCCGGGAGAGGTCGATCTGATCCGGCCGTAGCCGAGAGAAGACCAACAGCTGCTTGCGGGCTCTGGTGATTGCCACATTGAGCCTCCTCTCCCCGCCCTTGTTGTTCAGCGGCCCAAAGTTCATACGAACCACCCCGGCTGCGTCCGGCCCGTAGCAAATCGAGAACAGGATCACATCCCGCTCGTCTCCCTGGACCGTTTCCAGGTTTTTCACGAAGACGGGCTCGCTGACGGTCGTGAAGTATGGCTCGATTTCAGGGTATTCGCCCCGCGCCGCATCCAGAAGGTCCTCGACAAGGCCCTGCTGCGCCTGGCTGAAAGTAACCACACCCAGCGAGTTGTTCTGTTCCTGCGGGTCGCGCAACCTTTGGACAATCTCGGCGACCACCGCCTCCGCCTCCTTGCGGTTCGTACGCGTCTTCCCGTGGTCGTAAACTCCGTCCGGGACCTCGCACCACCGTACCCCGAGCCGAGGGTGCTCAGCGAATGCTGCCGGGAAGGTGTGGAGCCGGTTCTCGTAGTATTGCAGGTTGCTGAATGCGATCAGGCTCTCGTGGCGGCTGCGGTAGTGCCAGTCGAGACGCAAGGCTGTTATTCCCGCCGCCTCTGCCTCCTCCAGGATACTCTCCAACTCCTCGGGCAGATCGACCTCGCTGTATTCCTCGTCGCCCTTCTGCCGCTCGAAGAAACTCGTGGGCGGAAGCTGGCGGGAATCACCAACCACGATGAGCTGGTTTCCTCGTGCGATGGCGCCAATAGCGTCGTAGGTCGGCATCTGCGACGCCTCGTCGAACACGACCATGTCGAATTTCGGGAAGTCCACCCCGATGAACTGGGCAACCGACAGGGGACTCATAAGAACGCAGGGTTTGTACCTGGCGAGCGCGTTGGGGCACTCCTTGAAGATGCGCCGGATCGTCTTGCGCCCACCCTGCGCGAACCGTTGGAGCAGCCCGGCCTCGGAACTGGCGGGCGTGCGCTGCCCAGCTGCCACCGCGCGCGGCATCCCGCCGGCGATTCGTGCAAAAGTCTCCTTTCTAGTCAGCTCGGCGACCTTGGCATCATGCTCCCGGAACTCCCGAATCTTCAGGTTGTGACGCTCACCAATAAATCCGACGAGAGAGGGAACGGACTTCAAGACGGTCCGCGCCCACCAGTCGGTGAATGAATGCTCGAACACGGCTTCCATCTGGTGAATGCCGATCTGCCCGCGTTCGAGGGCTTCCGCCAGTTCGGCAAGGTGATGCTCCACAAGCAGCGCGCGCGACGCCTGATAGTGCGTCCATACCCGCAGGCGAGGCAGGTTCGCGGCCAAATTTCGCAAGGTTTTTTCAGTCCTCTCCAGCATCCGTGCGTCAGCATCTGCGCCCCAGGCCATGTGCGCGTCCACACACAGAAGGCTGCCCAGGTGCGCCCGCTGACCGTCGAAGCCCTTGACGGCGTCCCGGAAAACCCGCGCCTGCTGCGCGGCAGGAGCACCGGTGGCATACAATGCGCGATCTTCCGTGGCGAGACACGCCCACCTACCTCTGATCTTCAGTTTCGCATCCAGGTTCGCACCCGGAGCGCGGTCGAGGACCGCGCGGAACCGCTCCACCCCAACCAGCATATGTTGCAGCTCATCCCAGGGCGATTCAAGTCCCTGCCAGCACGAGCCGAGAAGCCTGGAGAGGACCTCGCCCTGAGCGCTCAGCCTGGCGCTCTCCTCGACCAAGGTCAGCGCCTGGCTAAGCTCCTCCTCCAGGACGGCCAGGTCCCTGGGCTTCTTGCCATCCTTGCGGACCTCCCGCAGGACCTTCCGGGCGAAGCTTCCCAAGCGCCACTTTTTCCAGAACCAGGCTTCCTTCCTCGCCCGCAGCTTCTCTATCAAACCGGGAAGATCCAGCATGAGGAGCCCGTCGGTGTACGTCTCCAGCAGCGCCGTCCGCCTAGCGGCACACCCGCATCCCAGCTCGATCCACCGGGTGAGTTCAGTCCTGGTGCCCTGCCAATCAGGCTCGGAGAGGATCGCTTGGGTGACGCTCGGGGCGGTCTCCAGCAGGGCGGTCAGCTCACCCGCAAGCTTGAGGTCAGAGAGCGAAGCCTCCTCGATGTCCAGTCCAAGGTCCGGCACAATCAACAAAGCCGAGGCCCTCAGGCTTCGGTGCATCTCCTCGACGGCCTGAATCGCCTTCTTGGCGTCGTCCTCGATGCCATAGATCCAGCTGGGCAACCGGACCGCACCCAACGGGTGTCCCGCTGGATCGCCGGAGATGCGCGCCGCCTCCGCCACCTCGCGCACGGCGGCCCGCATCCGCTCGAACTCTTCGGCCGTCCACCCGTCAGAATCGCCGAGGTCCAACTTGACTTTCGGTTCGCCCCCACGGCCTATGAGCCTGGAGATAACCCAGTACGGGCTTTTACCAAACGCGCGGGGCTTGTGGAGGTCGCGCACATACTCGTTCAACGCTTTCCGCTGCTCGGCGAGGCGGTTCGTCTCCAACTCCCAGTGTTCGCTGGCTCCGGTACCCGCTACGGCGAGCGCCTCGCGCACTTGCGCACGGAAAGACTCCTTTGTCGTCTTGTTCGAGTGCAGTTCCAGGCAGAAGGGGCTGAGGCCTACATCCGTCAGGCGCTTATGCACCACGTCGAGCGCCGCCCGCTTCTGGGCCACAAACAACACCCGCTTCCCAACGGTCAGACAGTGGGCGATCAGGTTGGTGATCGTCTGGGACTTCCCTGTACCCGGCGGGCCTTGCAGCACGAAGGTTTGCCCCTCGGACGCCGCGAAGACGGCGCGAAGCTGGGAGGAGTCGGCATGAAGCGGACAGAACGACGCCGACGGCGGATACCGGTCGTCGAGGGTCTCCAGGTCCGGAAACGATGCGTCGGGCTCGAACAACTCGTTTGGAGTCTCGATCAGATGACGGACCACCGCGTTGTTCTTGAGCTCCCCTACGTTCGCCTCGAGGTCCAGCCACATAAGGAACCGGGAGAAGGTGAGGATCGTCAGGCTGGCTTCCGCCTCTACCTTCCAGCGCGGTTCGCGCTTGATCGCGTCGCGAAGGGTCCGCAGGATTTTCGGCACGTCCAGACCGGAGTCGTCTTCGGGCAGGGGGTCCAGGCCGTCGATGGAGATGCCGAAGTCCACCTTGAGCTTGTGGAGCAGCGTGACGTTGATCCTCGACTCCTCGTCAATCCGCTGGATGCGGAATCCGTCGCGCACGGACTTGCGCTCGATGGTCATTGGAATCAGGAGTATAGGCGCTCGGCGCTCGATGTCGCTCGTCGGCGCCTCCGTCCAGACCAGGAAGCCGAGGGCCAGGAACAGCGTATTCGCACCTCCCTCCTCTAGGCCCAGGCGGGCGGCACGCTCGATCTCGGTGAGACGGCCGGCAAGCTCACGCTCCGTCACGACGGCGTGTAGCCGTCGCTGCGACATCTCCTCGCGCAGGTAATCGGCCAGGGCCTCGCCGCCCGTTTGCTCTTGATGCAGGGTGGCGTCGCGGGGGTCGCCCGGCCCCCAGGCATCCGGCTTCGGACGCACACGAAAAACTGCATCGGCGGACAGGGCGTCTTCCAGTCCCGCAATGTCGGGGCAAAGCAACGGAATGGACTTCCTGGAGTCCTTGAAGTTGAGCAGGCGGTTGCGCAGGCTGAGATCGAGCAGGCTGGTCTTCCACCGCCCGAGGCGGTCGGCACCGCTCTCCTGCTCACGGGGAGGGCGCGTCGGCTTCGGGGCGCCAGCTTCCACAACCGCCTCCGGGATGGCCAGGTCATCATCGAGGGATACGGCATGTTCACGAGCGCCGATACTGTCGTCAGCCGATCCACTACTCTCCTCGACCAGCGACAAGGGACGGATGCCGATCTTGCGTGCAGCCTTTACGTCCAGCGCAAACCGAAATTGCGCCTGGGTCTGAAGGTGGGTCTTCGCCTGTTCCGACGCGATCTTGAAGCTCAGGGGTGGTGTCTTGGTTATCCCCGTTGATTCAACGACGAGGAGTTCGCCCAAAGCGAGCCGATTCAGGAGGATCGAGGCGTGGCCGGTCACAATCTCGTCGAAGGACTTGTCCACTAGCCACACGCCAGGGAAGGCGTGCCCATCCACCAGCACGACAATTGGTCGCAGTCCTGCCTGCTCGAAGCACGCGGCGAGGAGTGCGGTAGTATCCATACAAGTACCGAGTTTCCTGCCCAACAGGTGCTCCGGGGTTCTGATCTTTTGCCCGGTTTCCTCGAAGCTTGCCGGAGGGTTGACATAGCTGATCTTCTGAAGGGCCGCCGCGAAGTAGATCGCGGCAGCCTGGGCATACGCTCGAGATGAATCACCGCTCTGGTAGCCCGACAGTGAACCATCCTGTGTCTTCTCCAAGAGCAGCTTCGACGCCTCAGCCAGTATGCGCTCCACGGCCGGATCGTTAGGCAGCACGTGTGCAGCGAGGATCTCCGGAAGCGACGTCCCGCCGAACCACTCGTTATAGGCCAGCACGGATAGGGGGAGCGGCTGGCGACAGGGCGGAATGTCGTCAGCCGCGATCTCGATCCACAGGTGGCCTTCTTCGCGCTCGGAGTGCTTGCGAAGGGGCTCGCGCAGGAGGGTGAGCGCAAGGTCCGAGAAAGCGTAGCTCGTACCAGGATCAACCCGATCCACCCGGAACGTCGCCTCCCGAATGACCGGCGGATCGCTCCACACACGCACAACCACGTGAATGGCCTGTTTCCCCGAGGAGTTCGTCACGGAGAGCGCTCTAAGCAACGGAACTGCGTTCTGCTGCATCGCAAAATTCACGAACGGCGTATACTCCGCCCCCACGGACAGCGGGGGTTCCACGCTCGATTGCTGAGATGATTCAACCATGGTAGCTCCGAAACTGTGGAAACTGAAGCGTAGAGGCAGGAGTAATGGCTCCTACTGTTCTGCTATCGTTTCTTGCCATAACGGACCGCTCAGCCGCCGCGCTTTTTGCGGTCGGCTGGAGTGGCAAGGTTATGGATTATTGTTGATTAAACAACTAATATATCATGATATAATAATCTTTTATGTGGTTTTATTTCCAAATTGACAAGCCCACGACAAAGAGATATTGTTTAATTAAACTGTTTGCCAAGCATTAGAGGAAAACATACCAAAATGGTAAATTATACTGCAAAGTATACTAAAATAAGTTCAGGATACATGGGTCAACTGGTGGAGTGGCCTGAGATCGTTACTGAAGGTAATGATCTTGAAAATTGCCGTGAAATGCTCCGGGATGCATTGCATGAAATGGTTCTCGCATACCAGCAACTTGGCAAGGAGATCCCTCTCGGAAATGCACTCATTGAACAACTCCCTATAGAGATTCAAAGTGTCAGTCAAACGTCGTGATTTAGTGGGACACCTCGAAGCGAACGGATTCCATCTTCTCAGAGAAAGAGCCAACCACTCCATCTACAGTAATGACAAGAAGGTTATTCCAGTGAAGCGCCATAAACAAATTGATCGAATAACCGCAAATGAAATCTGCAAACAAGCCGGTATCCAACCCATATTCTGATCTTCTTTTCTGCTGGCACCTCAAGTTTGACACCTGAGGGTCCTTTTCAGGCATCCGGGCATTGAAATCATTAGGAAAATTCCGCAAAATTCAAAATTTTTGTCGTACGTAAATATGGATGTTTAGTGACGTTTATAGTCTGACATACCGTTTTATTTTTTCTAAAATCGGTCGTACTATGTACGTCCGAATCGTCACCAGCAAACAGAAGCATAAAACGTATCGATCCGTGCAGATCGTCGACTCCTATCGCGACCCGGCCAGGAGCAAACATCCCATTACCAAGGTCATTGCTCACCTTGGCCAAGTCGAGCAGTTGACCGAGCGGGATGTGGACAACATCATCAACGGTGTCTGCAAAGCCATCGGCAGGCCCACGGCCAAGGAAGCCACCCTGCAGAACGCTTTCGACTTCGGCCACATCTTCGCGATCCAGGAAATCTGGAAGCGCTTGAAATTCGACAATATTCTTCAAACCCTGGCCGAACATGGCGGTCAGTCTTTCGACCTCGAAAAACATATCCAGCTGATGGTTATCAACCGCCTGTGCGACCCACGGAGTAAACTCGGCCTCCTCGACTGGCTGCAGGGGGTGTACTTCCCTGGTGTGGAGCGGGATGGCGTGGAGTACCATCACCTGCTGCGCTCCATGGACTGGCTCATCGAAAACAAAGACGGGCTCGAAGAGCGCATCGCCTCAAGATTCCTCAATCTGTTTACGCAAGAAGTGGACATGGTTTTCTACGATATCACCTCCACGTACTTCGAAGGCGAAAACTCCCTGACCGAGGACGATCTGCGGGCCTACGGCTACAGCCGGGATCATCGCCCGGAGCGCAGGCAGATCGTCATCGGGCTGGTGATGGCCCCCAATGGCATTCCGCTCTGTCACCATGTCTTTGACGGCAGCCGGCCGGACAAGACCACGGTGGCCGACGTCGTGCGAGACTTGAAAAAACGCTTTGCCCTTCGCAACGTGGTCTTCGTTGGCGACCGCGGCATGCTCAGTGAAGCCAATCTCGAGGTGCTCCTCGAAGAGAGCTTCGGGTTCATCGTGGCGCACCGGTTGCGCCAGAACAACATCATCCGCGACTTTATCAAGACGACCCATAACAGCCTGGACCAGACCCCCGAAGCTGGGGAACAGTTCCGCGTCGATGCGTGTGAGGGCGTCCAGTTCGTCATGGCGTACAATCCCCGCATGGCTGCTGATTGCCGCAGGCAGCGGGAAGCCAGGATTGAAGAGGCCAACGCCTTCATCCGGGAAATCCGCCAGCGGCTCAAAAAGAGCCTTGCGGGGCAGCATCGAGGCCGCCCCCTGACCCCCGAGGGCGCCTTGCTCCAGGTCAACGAATATCTCCAGGGCCACCATCTCAGCCGGTATTATCATCTTCGGCTGGACCCGACCGAGGGCATCCATGTCTTGGCCCATCGGCAGGCCCGCCACTGGGAAACGTTGATCGACGGAAAGCTGATCGTGGAAACCACCCTGAAATCCACGACCGCCGAGGAGGTCATCCGCCGCTACAAAGATCTGCAGCTCATCGAGCGGGCTTTCAGGTGTCTGAAAAGCTCTTTGAAGCTCAGGCCGGTTCACCACTGGACCGAGAAGCGAATCCGTGCGCATGTGTTTCTCTGCGTCCTGGCGCTCCAGGTCGAGCGCTATATGCAGACCCATCTGGAAGGCGTTCCGTTTTCCGTCCAGAGCGCGCTGGATAAGCTGAAAAATATTAAAGCCGGCCAGCTTTCAGTGAATGAAGCGAAGACTCCCATTATCACCACGGCCACCAAAGAGCAGAAAGGAATTTACAAACAGCTGAAACTTTCCTTTCCAAATATCAACAGGTTACAGTAGTTGTCGTACGAAAATCGATAGCCTGAAATTTGCAAGGGATTGACATAACTATATTTCTTAAGAATCAACTGTCAAACTCGAGTTGCCTTCAACGAAAACTTCAAAATATTCAAATGGTGTCATCCCCATCTCAATACATATCCCTTTTCAAGAACGCAGCAAATTATGCTGTAAAATACCTTGACCTTAAATCTAATATGGCGGCCATGTTACCAACAAGTCTTCTAAAAAGACCATCGATATAGGCAGCAGTTACAGCCCCCAATTTTACGCTCATCCCTGAACTGTCTTGGCTGGAAAGCTCACGATACAACAAATAGCAAGTTTCAATTATAGGATCTGCAGAAGGAAGGGGTGTGTTGCTACCGAAAACGAATCGCTTGATATCATTACGCCTGTTTTTAGGTGTTTGAGGACCATAATTGCTTTCAGAAAAATCATATATCAATCTAAAAAAGAGCATGCTTCTGCTGCCGATCAAATCCAGATACTGTGATGAATCACTTTGGAATGCATAGTATCGTCTAACGAATGCATCAAAATCATTTTTTACGTCTGGAAAAGATGAAA
>ENA-OSEO01004298-OSEO01004298.1-sediment-metagenome-genome-assembly--contig:-NODE-4298-length-15243-cov-3.356521_pt1 | contig 15243 bp, 15 predicted proteins | sample MGYA00237883_ERZ534232 | MGnify/ENA metagenome assembly ERZ534232 | reverse complement strand
CCATGGTGTTTCTTCCAATCGGCGGTGTACCCTTCGAGGTCTACTGCAGTGCCCTGAGGGATGCCGCGGGTGAAGTCAGCCACGTGGTCGGCGTCGCGTTGGACGTAAGCGCTCAAACGAGGGCCCGCCAGGAAGCGGAGGAATACCGCCGCCAGATGGAGAAGCATGCTCGCAATGCGGAGGCAGGTGTGCTCGGCGCGACGATGGCGCGGCGGGTTGCCGAGCCCTTGTCCGTCGCGCAACTGGTGCTGGAGAAGGCGAATGCGGAGATGGCAGAGGCGGACGTCTCGGCCACGATACGCCAGGCTGTTGGGAAGGGCCTCTCCGAGGTTCTCAGGGTAAACGAGGCGCTGCGACAGTTTCTTCATATTGCGCAGCCGGGCCCGGCTGCTGCGGAGCAACCCGTGCCGCTCTATCAGATCGCCAGGCGGATGGCCACCATGTTTGCCGAGAGCGCCCAACGCAAGGGGATGACGGTTGCCATTGAGGGGATGGAGGCCATCCCGTTCATGACCATGTCGCAACGAGAAACCGAACAAATCTTCTATCAGTTGATTCAGTGGGCCCTGGACGCCCCCGACGACGGCGCCGAGAACAAGCTGACCATCCATTGTTCGGCCTCGGATCGGCATATCGAGCTGGCTTTCTTGCACTCTCTTGCACGGGATTCATCACGCCAGACTGTGCACACGAGTGTACCCGATCCCGAAGGGATGGATGATGCGGGGCTTGGCTTGGCGATCGTCAGACAGATCGTCGCCGCCCATCAGGGGCAGACTATGATGGAGACGCCCCGGGGTGGCGGCACGGTTTTTCGGGTCCGGCTCCCAGTGGCTCGCGTGTATTGACGGGGGGCAGTCCTTTGTGCATCAGGCAGCGGGCTCTACGCGGGGCAAGACGTGTCCAATCTGGCATAAGTGCTGTGCCCGAAATAATATACAGCAATGAACTACGGCTCTGCGGCCGCTCCAATCTTGCCGAGATACCTCTCCTCCGACAAGTCGTCGGCTTTTCACGTCGTCCTCGAAGAACCCGAACGGGTCATGGCGCAGGTTTTCGGCGAACCGGTTTGCCGCGAAAAAAGCCTCGCTCTCCGCGCTGGTGCCGAAGGTGCTGCCGGTCAGGCTCTTAGCCACCAGGCCAATCAGCTGGCTGAAAACAAAGGCAGCCATCACCGTTCCCGCGGCGCGGGCGATTTGGTGGTTGGCTGTGCTCTGAGAAGCTTCAGGTGAGGTTGTCATGCGAGAGATTATATCACCCTGAGCAAGCAGAAGGGATGAGGAACAGCTCGCGGTGTGGCTCTCCGCGGGAGCTGCTCGAAAGGGTGTTGCCCACCTGATACCAAATTGCCTGACCGCGGCAGGGTAAAAGTGAGTATACTGTAAGAAATCCGTTAATCCTTTCAGAGCGGTTTGCATGTTTATCACAGGGAAGCTATACTTAATTACAGGGTTTGTATAGAGGTGATAAATGCTGCCAATTCGTGATGATGTTCGATCCCAATCATTCCCCATCATGAACACGTTGTTGATTGCCGCCAACGCCATCGTGTTCTTTTTGGAGGCCGGTCTCTCCCCGGTACAGATGGACCGGGTTGTTAATCTCTTTGGATTTGTTCCGGCCCGGTTCTCTTTGCTCAATCCCCTCAGCTATCTTCCGATATTTACCAGCATGTTCATGCACGGCGGCTGGTTCCACATTATCAGCAATATGTGGATCCTGTTCATCTTTGGGGATAACGTGGAAGACCGGATTGGTTCTTTCCGCTATTTGTTTTTCTATGTACTGGGCGGTGTGGCAGCGGCGCTGCTGCATGTTTTTGTGCAGCCGACCAGCAACATCCCGGTGGTGGGGGCCAGCGGCGCCATTGCGGCGGTAATGGGGGCCTATTTCTTGTTTTATCCGCGCGCGCGGGTCATCTCAATGATCCCCGTGTTTGTCATCCCCTGGTTTATCCAGGTTCCCGCTGTGGTTTATCTGGGTGTGTGGTTCATCTCGCAGCTGTATTCCGGCGTTCTTTCCCTCGGCGGTGCCAGCGGTGTGGAAATGGGCGGTATTGCCTGGTGGGCCCATATTGGTGGGTTTGTGTTTGGAGCGCTGATGTCGGGACTTTTCGGCGCGAAAAGGAAAAAGCCTCGCTGGTACACGGATCAGTATTATCCCTGGTAAAGGAGGATAGGCGTTATGGATTTTATCAATCTGCTTTGGGTGTTCTTATTGCTGGCGTCGGTTCTGCCGTTGATCCGGCAGCGTATGCTGGAATCATCCCGTATCCGCCTGCTGCGCAGCCTGGAGGAAAAGCGTGGTTCGCGCCTGATCGCGTTGATCCACCGTGAGGAGAGTATGTCGTTTCTGGGTTTTCCCATGGCGCGCTACATCAACATCGAGGATTCTGAACAGGTGCTGCGAGCCATAAAGCTCACCGATGATAATGTGCCGATTGATATTCTCCTGCATACTCCGGGCGGCCTGGTGCTGGCCGCGGAGCAAATCGCCAACGCGATATCCCGCCACCCGGCCAAAGTAACTGTGTTCGTGCCGCATTATGCCATGTCTGGCGGGACGATGATCGCGCTTTCAGCGGACGAGATTGTGATGGATGACAACGCGGTGTTGGGTCCGGTCGACCCACAGGTCGGGCAGTACCCGGCCGTCTCCATCCTTAATGTCGTCGATCAAAAAGACGTCAATAAAGTGGATGACCAGACCCTGATTCTGGCGGATATCTCCAGGAAGGCTGTCCGGCAGGTCAAAGCCACCATCCGGCGGATCGCCTGCCCGACCTATCCCCCTGAGGTGGTCGAGCGGCTCGCGGAGGAGTTGGCTTCGGGCAAATGGACCCATGATTACCCGCTCTCTGTGGAAGAGATCCGCTCTTTGGGGCTCAAGATCACCACGGATGTGCCGCCGGAGATTTACAAAATTATGAACCTGTATCCCCAGGCCCGCACCCGGCGCCCCACGGTGGATTATATTCCCATGCCTTACCCTTCCGCGCCCGCCTTGCCGGAGCGCACCAAACGGGATGTTTAACTGGAAATTTATTAAGTGTAGTCACTGGTTTGGTTTTTATTAAACCTGTTATAGAAATCGGGAGGTTGTTATGTCTGAACAATATTTTAGTCGCGTGAATATCAATCTGGCTTCAAAGGAAGAATTAATAGACGTGCCAGGGATTGGGCCGGTGCTGGCGCAGCGCATCATCGATGCGCGTCCCTATGACACGTTGGGTGACCTGGTGCGTGTGCAGGGCGTTAACGATCGTCTTCTTTCTCAACTGCAGGAATACCTTACAGATCTTCCGGTAGAAGCCGCGGTGGAAAGGTCCCCTGAATTGGAGATCATAGACGAGGTTAAACAGGAAGTTGTAGAAGTGGAACCGGAAGTGGTTGCCATCGCCGAGGGAGAAGTGACGGAGATTGCTGATGAGATGCCGGAGCCAGACCTGGTTGAAGAGGTAGTTGCGGAAATGAAAGAAGCAGATCTGGCTGAAGAGCCTGTTGCAGAAATGGAAGAAGTGGATCTGGTGGAACAGGCCATCACCAAAACAGAACAACCCGATCTGGTTGAACAGGCCACGGCAGAAGCAGAAGAGGCGGTTAAAGAAACTTCAGTGGAAGCACCTGCGGAGAAGGTACGCACCAGCGCGGCGACCGCGGTTCCCACCGAGCCGCCTGCTAAAGTGGAGAAGGCTGCTCCTGAAGCCAAGAAAGAAGAAAAGCCCGAGAAAAGCGGCCCCCGCCGCGGTGAAGTCCTGGGATATAATTTTGGGTTCGCCATCCTGGCGCTGCTGCTGGCGGTGCTGCTTACCCTGGGCATTCTGGCGGCGATCAACGGCACCCTGGTTTATGCTCCTGCCCGCCGTTTTGTAGATGTGGAGCGGCGCGTTGGCATGACCGAAGCTCAGATGGATCTGTTGAAACAGGATATTGAAGGGCTGCGGACACGGCTGGATGCCCTGGAAGCGTTGAGCGGCCGGGTCAGCGATCTGGAAGCGACTACCGAGGCCATGCGCACCGAACTGGATACTTACTCCGCGCAGTTGGAGCAGCTTGATGAACGCGTGCTGCAATTGGATGAGCGCACCGCTGAGCTGGAGAAAAGCGCGAAGGTGTTTGATGAGTTCCTGCAGGGCTTGAAAACGCTCCTGCAGCAGGTGATGCCAGAAGATGCCGGCGCGGCACAACCTGCTAAATAAGGAGGATTGGATGACTGACATGAATGAAAAAGAAGGATCCTCGTTTGGGCGCGCGTTGAAGGTTTTCATAATTGCTTTGTTTAAGTTCCTGCTGGGAGTGCTGGCTTTGGGACTGGTGGGGTTGATTGTTTATTTCGGGGTCATTTACCTCTACCGGGAGATCATCTATCCCATCCAGACCAACCAGTATAAATTGGATGACCTTGAAGCCTCCATGAAAACCAATCAGGATCTGGTCAACGAGCGTTTGTCGGATTTCAATGACCGCCTTACGGGACTGGAAAGCCAGAACGATCTGAACGCGGAGCGCTTTGCCCAGTTCGAGTCGGATCTGGGCGTGGCGCGGGAATCGCTTGAGGCCCAGGATGAGACCCTGAACACCCTCGACGGTCTTGAAAAATCATTGGATCAGCTGGATGGACGGATCGCCGCGCTGGAAGAGATGCTCGCTGAAACACCTGCGCCAGAAGAGGGGCCAGAAATGGCAGAGGCGGCGGAGGTTGTCGCGCTGCGGGTTGAAGTCGGCGTGCTCAAAACCATGTCGTTTTTGAGCCGCAGCCGGGCTTACCTCATCCAGAAGAACTACGATCTGGCCACAGTGGACGCGGAGAACGCGCTTACCGTGCTGGAAGGGATCATGCTGGATCTCCCGGAAGAGAAAGCTGGGGCTGCTGAAGGCCTGGTAGAGCGTATGCGGCTGGCTTTGGATAACCTCCCGGACAATCCGGTTTTGGCCGCGGAAGATCTGGAGATCGCCTGGCGAACCCTGGTAAATGAGCTGGCCATCCCCGCTTCCATGGAAGCGGAAGTTGATCTGGATGTGCTGGGTACGGAAGAGGTTGAAGCCTCAACAATGGAAGCGGAGTCAGTCCTCGAATTGACTGCTACTCCAACCCCGACGCCATTCCGGAGCCCAACCCTTTCACCTACTCCCACCCCTATATCTTAAAGGAGAAATGATGAAACTTCCCAAATTTTTACGCGGCTCCGAAGAAGAAAAACCGGAGGCAGTGGATCTCCCGGAAGAGGAATCCAAAATAATTGAAACAGTTTCTCCTGCAGGGGAAACTGAGGAAGCGGCGCCAGAAACCGGAGATGCGCTGGCAGCGATTAGCGAGGCTTCAGAACAGCCCGCTGAACCCGCCGCGTGGCCGATGGAAGAGGAAAAACTTCAGGTTGAGGCGGAGGAACCGGCTGGCTTGATGGAAGAAGCCAGACCGCCGCAGGAGGAAAGTTTGCTTCCTGTCGAAGGGAAACCGCTGGAAGAGATCGAGGAGGGAAAACCGGTACTGGAAGAAACCGGGCTTCCATCCCCGGAAAAGGAATCGGGACAACTGCCTGTATCTGAAGAGCTTCCGGTTCCGGAGCCCACCAAACCATCCTGGTTCCGGCGCTTTATCAAATGGATGTTCAACAAAGAAACCAGAGTGGGACGGGTGATGCGCCAGTTGGCGCTGTTTGCCGCTGTGTTTGGTCTGGGGCTGCTGTTTGCCTACCTTGTGTGGATCGCGCCGCAAGCCAGACAGGTTTCAGTGCTGGCAGGGGAACGCCAGCAGGTAGTTACGGAACTCAACGCGGCGGAAGACGCCCGTTTATCTGTGGAGACGGAACTGGCGGACACTCAAGCGGAACTGGCTGAGGCGCAGGAAGAAGCGCAGGTGCTGGAAGCCCGGCTGCATCTCGCCAAAGCGAGCTACCAGGCTGCCAAAGCCCAGCTTTCGATTGTGGAGAAACAGGGCGCCGATGCGCTGGCGGCACTGGAAATGGCTAAAACGGAAGTGGCCGCTTTGAATGGCTACCTTGCCGGTGAAGACCCCGACGTAGCCACCGAGATCGAGGCGCGCCTGACGGCCGCCAAATCCGCGCTGGTGCGCGACCCGGATCTGGCTTTGACGGACCTGGAAACCCTCATCACCCTGCTGGCCCAGCAGGATAAGATCCTGGCCGGGAAGTGAGGTTTTTTGGACGGTAGAAATTAGAGAAATCTGCTCAAACTGGCGGCGCATTGGCCGCCAGTTTGTTGTATGAGGCAGACGGGCATAGTGGCATCGTGCCCGCGAAGTAGCCATCTTTTCGAAACTGGGAAGCGGTACGACATTTGCGTGGGATTTTCACCACCACAAAACTGGCAGGGGGATATTGGCTGACCTTGTGCAGCGGCACAGAATCTCCGGTAAGGTGCTATACTTCAAGGCTGGAATCTCATCCTGAACGCACAAGAGTACCGGAGAAATGGCACCTACCGTAAGTAAGCCGCACACCCTATCCATCCAAAACATTTTCAAAACCTGGTGGCCGCTGGCAGCCAGCTGGTTTTTCATGAGTCTGGAGATCACCGCAGTAAGCGCGGTGATTGCCCGCCTGGCAAACCCCGAGATCAATCTGGCGGCCTATGGTGGGATTGTTTCTCCGGTTGCCATTATTGTTGAATCTCCAATCATCATGCTGTTGTCCGCGTCCACCGCCCTCAGCAAAGACTGGGCCTTATACCGCCAGCTCCGCCGCTATATGCTCTGGCTGGCCGCGGCGGTCACCGCGGTCCATATCCTGGTTACATTCACTCCTTTGTACTATTTCATCACCCGCGATTTGATCGGCGCGCCGGAAGAGATCATTGAACCGGCCCGCATCGGCCTGGCCATCATGCTGCCGTGGAGTGGGGCGATTGCCTACCGCCGGTTTAACCAGGGCGTCATGATCCGCTTTGGACATTCCGATGCCGTCGCGATGGGCACCACGGTGCGGCTGATGGCCAACGCGCTGGTGCTGGCTTTAGCCTACTTCTACGGGCAGGTTTCCGGCGTGGTTGCCGGTGCTGCCGCCCAGGCGCTGGGGGTAACCTGTGAGGCAATCTATGTCGGCCTGCGGGTGCGGCCGGTTCTGGCGCGGCAGGTGCGTCACGCGCCCCCTGCGGAACCGCTTACCCTGAAGGCATTCTCGAATTTCTATATTCCTCTGGCGCTCACTTCGCTGCTGACCTTTATCTGGCAGCCCATCGGCAGCGCGGGCCTCAGCCGGATGCCGGCTCCGATTGATTCTCTGGCGGTCTGGCCGGTATTGTCCGGGCTCATTTTCATGCTGCGCAGCCTCGGCATGGCTTTGAATGAAGTTGTGGTGGCCATGCTCGACCGGACGGGCTCTTTCCGCAGCCTTCAGCGTTTTACCCGGTCCCTGTCGCTTGTGCTGGGCGCTGCCAGTATTGTAATCGCGGCCACACCGCTTTCTATGTTCTGGTTTAATCGTGTTTCGGCGCTTTCCCTGCCGCTTTCTGGCATCGCCCGGGTGGGCTTTCTGCTCTCAATCCCGGTCGCTTCGCTGGTCACCCTCCAAAGCTGGTATCAGGGTCTCATCCTGCATGGGCGCAATACGCGCGGCATCCCGGAATCGGTGGCAATCTTCCTCGTCACCGCTATTCTGACCCTGAGCTTAGGAGTCTTCTGGGGGAAAATCGCTGGGGTTTACGTTGGCGCGCTGGCATTCACACTGGCCAGTTTGGCGCAAACTGCCTGGCTGCGTCACCGCAGCCTGCCGGTGCTTGGCACTGTCCGCGAGCGGGACGCGGCCATCCTGGCGGCTGATCCACTCCCTAATTGACCTCGTAGCTGTCGAGGTCGATCATTTCGAGCGGTAGTTCCCGGATTTCTCCGGCAATTGTATCTACCCGGTGTATATTGGCTTCGGGGCGCGAGCGCACCCCCCGGCTTAATTCACCATTGATGAAATGGATTGCCGCACCGTCGTCCAGTGCGAAGCCGGGTTTGGCCTCACCGGATAAGACCGCGCGCTGGTACACCGGCCGCCGGACTACTTCACTGTTGTAATGCGGGCAGCAGCTTCCGGGCAGGAATCCAAGCCCCGGCATCACCGACAGCTCGCCCGGGACCGAATCGGTAATCCCCTGTTCAAACCAGCATATCGCTCCGGCGCTCACACCCGCCAGCACCACCCCGTTCTCCAGTGCTTTGCGCAGGATGCGGTTCACTCCCCACCCGCGCCACAGTGCCAGCATGCTGCGGGTATTGCCCCCGCCAATGTAGATCACATCCTGGGACAGCAAAAAACCCGCCAGATCCGCCACCGGCAGGCGGAACAACGAGAGGTGGGTTGGCTGGCAGTCCAGCTTGGTGAAGGCGGCGTAAAACTTGACCACATACTCCGGAGCATCGCCGCTGGCGGTTGGCAAAAAGCACACCGCGGGATGGGGCTGGTTGGCCTGCTCCAGAATATACTCGTCCAGCGCCAGGTTGTCCGGTTCCATTGAAAATCCTCCCCCACCCATCGCAATAATTTGTTGTTTCATCCAGGGTTGTCCTCCCTATCTGTAAGGGTATGGTGTCTGTTTTCTCCGCGCGATTTTCGCCTGAGCGCGGCGCTGGCCGCGGCCGGATCATCCGCCAGCACGGCGTCTGCCTTCAGCCAGCGGTACCAGTTGTAGCGGCTGGTCGAATCGGGGTCCAGTGGGGCAACCAGCTGCCCGCGCAGGTGGGCGATCATCACGTACAGCGGGTTTTTCAACAGCAGGTTCCAGGCCGGCCCCAGCAGGTCAAAGTCTTTTAAAGGCCATTTTTTGTCGAGGGTGATGAACCCGATCGGAATATCCGGCGCGGCCTGCCGGAATGCTTCCAAGCGCCCGGTGGAAAAAGACAGTACCACCGTGCGGCCGCGCACTCCTGCTGCGCCCAGCTCTTCGGCCAGGCGCCGGCAGACCTCCGGCTCGAGGAAGCGATCGGTTTTTAATTCCAGCGCCAGTGCCACATCTTCAGGCAGGAGGGCGGCCGCTTCGGCCAGGGTAGGGATGCGCTCCTGGGCGTATTCCTCTCTGCCGCAGGACGCGCTCAGCAGTTTGAGGGCTGCCAGGGTCATTTCCGCTACCGCCCCGCTGCCGTTGGTGGTGCGGTCTACGGTGGAGTCATGAATGCAGACAAAGACCTCATCAGCGCTGAGGTGCAGGTCGGTCTCCAGAATGTCGGCGCCGTCGGCAATCGCCCGGCGGAATGCCGCCAGCGTGTTTTCAGGGCAGGCCGCCTGGTTGCCGCGGTGCGCCATGATATAGGGTTTGGGTTTGCCTGGGATATGCAGTGAGACTGTTTTTTTCAAAATGTCTTCTCCCAGAATCACGTATAAGTTGAAAGGGGCTGTATAAAAGGTATTATACAATTTTCGACGCAATTTATCACGGGGATTGAGAACGAGGTTTTTTCACCGCAAGGCGCTACGGGCGCGAAGGTTTTCATGGATTGTTGGTGGGTTACGGGGCGGAGGAACGCTATTAAGCCCGTTACTTCCTGCCGGATGGGACGAGAGAGGAATGTAGGGACGCCCCGGCCGGGGCGTCCCTCCGGAATTACCGGCGCGGAGCGAGGTATGTACAAGACAGGGATCAGCCTCACGTCATTGCTGTTTGGATATTGCCAGCTCCGTTCACCGCGTCAGGTGTTTGTTATATCCGGCGGCTGCCAGGGCTTCGAAGGCGGCCAGCACTTCCGGCGGCACATCCTGAGCGATCTGGAAACCCCTGGCCGGGTAGAGCAGGATGCGCTGCAGATCCCCCACCATGACGTTGACCACCAGTTCGAAGGGAGTTTCCGCGCTGAAATATTCGCGGAAAGGGATGGGCGGCGAGCTAACCCGCACCGCTTTCTCTGGCCACAGCTTGCGAAAAGTGGCGTAAGCCCGGCGTTCCATGTAGGGCTTCTGTACCAGCAGGAAGGTGTTGGCCGATATTCCTCGCTCCTCCAGCAGGGCACGGGAAAAGAGAACGTTCTCACCGGTGTTGGTCGAGCGGTTTTCAATCAAAACGCGTTCATCCGGAACGCCCATCCTGCGCGCGATCCGGGCGAATTGATCGGCCTCGGCCTCCTCCCAGATGCGGCGGGTCAGGTTGCCCAGGCCGCCCGACAGCAGCAGCCAGGGGGCCAGACCTTCCAACCACAGCCGCGCGCCGTATTCCCCCACCCGCAGGTCGTGGCTGCCCATCACCAGGATGACATCCGCCGGTTCGAGCGGCATGTTCATGTGGTGGTAGTCCCACAGGGTTTGGGCCAGGGCGAGGGTTTGTTCTTTGTCCATGGTTCTTCTCTGGCCGGGCGCTACGCGCTTAAAGCAAGTTCCACAGCCGCCTCTGCGTGGACCAGGGTCGTGTCAAACAGGGGTACCGGGCTATCCTCCTGGCGGACCAGCAGTCCGATCTCGGTGCAGCCCAGGATGATCCCCTCCGCGCCGCGCGCTGCCAGACTGGCGATGATCTCCGTGAATTTCGCGCGCGATTCCGGCAGGACCTTGCCCACCACCAATTCGTCGTAGATGACGTGGTGGACCACTTCCCGTCCCTGCTCATCCGGGATGAGCACATCCAGGCCATGCTTTTCCACCAGCCGGCCGCGATAAAAATCCTGCTCCATGGTGAAACGCGTCCCCAGCAAGCCGATGGTCTTCATTCCTGCGGCGCGGACGCGGTCCGCGGCAGCGTCGGCGATGTGCAGCAGGGGAATCTGGATGGCGTGCTGCACGTCCTCCGCCATTCTGTGCATGGTGTTGGTGCAGATCACCACAAAATCGGCGCCGCCCCGCTCCACCCGGTGGGCGGCGTCCACCATCATCGCGGTGGCTTCTTCCCACCTGCCCTGGTGCTGGAGCAGCTCAATCTCCGCGAAATCCACCGAATACATCACGCTCCTGGCGGAATGCACTCCACCCAGTCTGTCCCGTACCACCTGGTTGATGATCCGGTAATACTCAATCGAAGATTCCCAGCTCATCCCGCCAATCAAGCCAATTGTTTTCAAGGTTGTCCTCTCTTTTTTTGTTGTGTGATGTGGAAATTATACCGGGTTTACGGGGGATATTTGATATGTTTTCACCGCGAAGTACGAAGGTTGTAGGAATTTGTAGTGGGTAAATCATCTTTGGGAAACCAGGGAGGAACGCGGGGCTGAAAGTGATTGCTGCCGGAAAGGGACGTAGAGGTTGTGCTTCACACACTTTCTTTCGTTTTTTTCTTAGCGTCCTTCGCGCCCTTCGCGGTGAAAACCCCGCCCATGTCATTTCGACGACCGCAGGGAGGACATCGTGCCCGAAGGGTAGAAATCTTCGCGCTGCTTCCCGGCGGGAGGCCACATTAATGCCAGATTAATTTGCCTCTTGACACGCGCCCGTTTACTTGATAACATGTTAATACAACCTTACAAGTTCACCTGAGATTGGGTTGGGTCGTTGTTCTGTCACACACCACAGAAAGGGTTTTCGGGTCATGCTGGATAAAACGAGCCGGGTTCCGCTCTATTTTCAAATCGCCAAAACGTTAAGAGAAGAGATCGCTTCGGGAAAATACCCCCGCGGCGAGCGCCTGCCTTCCGAAAACCAGCTTTCCGATACCTACGGCGTCAGCCGGGTCACCATCCGCCAGGCCCTCAAGCTGCTGGAAGAGAACTATTCCATTTACCGCGTGCATGGGGTGGGCACCTTCGTTTCCCCATTCATTATGAAAGGCATGTCCGGGTTTATTGGCTTCACCGAAAAAACCGGCCTGCTGGGGATGGAGGTGTCCTCTAAGGTGCTGGCTTTCCAGCGGGTGGACGTTCTCCCCCAGGAGATGCTGCGCCAGCTGCAGATCCTTGACCGGACTTCTCCCAGCGCCGACCTGATGCAGATCAAGCGCGCCCGTCTGATCGACGGCATTCCGGCCGCCATTGAGGATGTGTATGTTCCCCTGGAGATGTTCCCGGGTATTGAGAAATATGATTTTGGCAGTCGTTCTCTTTACAAAACGATGAACAATGTCTGGGGGATCGTGCCGGTTTACTCCATGCAGGTCATGAACGCGAAAGCCGCTTCTGAAGAAGAGGCCCGCCATCTCAACATTCCGGCCGGGAAACCTCTGCTGTCGGTTTTCAGGCTGACCCTGTCGGAAGGTTTCACGGTGATTGAATACTGCGAATCGGTTTATAACACCGATAAATACATCTTCCTGGTTCGCGATTCGAGAGAGATATAATTTTTTCCATTTCACAAAAACCGGTGCGCTGGTTTTGTGTTGTGCCGCCTGATAGCTTTGCCGCTCGCGGCGGTGAAGCACGGAACCTTAACAACTGAATAAGATCCGAAGCGATGCCTGGCTGAAAACTTCTTTGAAAGATGCAGGTTTTGAATTTTGTAGTCCTGAAGGGATTGGTTTGGTGTTGGCGCGGCAGGGGCGGTTGGGCGCGGGCGTTGGTGGGTTGGCGGACTTTATGTTGGCGTTGGCTTCTTTGTGATTTATTGGTTGATGGGTTTGAAGAAGCCGAAACATTAGAAACCTTAAAAATTCATTAATTTTGTTGACAACGCGCCTGTAATCGTTTACAATATGCTTGTCTGTAATCGTTTACAAAACCATGCTCTATGGTACGCCGCGATAGCGGGTTCATGTCTCTGAGAAACAAGCCGCTGTACTCCTTTTCCCGCTGAAAGCAGTGGTTGATTTTCAACTTATTTTTCCATTTACTCTTATTACTGAAGATTGTAGGATAGTGAAAGGAGTGTTTATCGAAAATAAAAGTTCACCATTTCCCCGTTCTAAAATCATTGATTTTTCATAAAATATAAGGAGAGTTCCACATGAAAGAAAGAATTCAAAGATGGGGTGGTTTTTTGGCATCGATGGTTGTTCCCAATATTGGTGCCTTCATTGCTTGGGGTTTGATCACCGCCTTGTTCATCCCCACCGGCTGGCTCCCGAATGAGCGCTTCAGCGCCCTGGTCGGCCCGATGATCACTTACCTCCTGCCGATCTTGATCGGATATGTGGGTGGTAAAGCGGTTTACGGCCACCGCGGTGGCGTGATTGGTGCGGTGGCTACCATGGGTACCATCGTGGGTTCCAGCATTCCTCAGTTCATGGGTGCCATGATCGCGGGCCCGATCTCGGCCTGGTTGTTAAAGAAACTGGACGAAGTTATTGAACCTAAAATCCCGATCGGATTTGAACTTTTGATCAACAACTTCTCGCTCGGTATCCTCGGCCTGATTATGACCCTGGCGTCGATGCTGGCGATTGGACCATTTGTCACTTCTGTCAGCAACGCCGCGGGCGCCGTGGTGCAGTGGCTGGTTGATGCCCGCTTGCTGCCGCTGGTTGCCTTCATTGTTGAGCCTGCCAAAGTGCTCTTCCTCAACAATGCCCTCAACATCGGCGTGCTGGCGCCCCTCGGCGCTGCCGCGTCGCAGACCACCGGTCGAGCCATCCACTTCATGCTCGAAAGCAACCCCGGCCCTGGCCTGGGCCTGCTGGTGGCCTACTGGGTAGCCGGTAAAGGGCTGTTGAAAGAATCCGCTCCTGGCGCGGTGATCATTCACTTCCTGGGCGGCATCCATGAGATTTACTTCCCCTATGTTCTGGCTCACCCGATTATGATCATCGCCATGTTTGCCGGTGCTCTGGTCGCGAATACCTGGTGGGTAATCACTGGCGCGGGCCTTGTCGCCACACCTTCGCCCGGCTCTATCTTCGCTTATCTTGCGATGACCCCCAAAGGCTGGCACTTCCAGGTCCTGACGGGTGTGCTGTTGGGCGCGATCGGTTCGTTCGCGGTAGGCTACCTGCTTCTCAAGAACTTCCCCGTGAAAGAAGAGGAAGAATCTGAAGAAGAAGCGCTGGACAGCGTTCCCGGTATGTAATTTGTAAACCCTGATTGTGGGGTCCTTATGGGTTTCCATAAGGACCCCACCTTGTCGATTTTCCCTGTGATCAAACCAATTCAGATAGGAACGAAAAATGACAAAAACAATTCAAGCTTCGGAAATCAAGAACATTATCCTGGCCTGTGAAGCCGGTATTGGCTCGAGTTTGATGAGCGTTAACTCCCTCAAGAAGAAATTGAAGGCCGCGAACGTCACCAATGTCAACGTTTTTCACAAAGCCACTGCCACCATCCCGCGGGACGCCAATTTTGTTATCTGCCACAATGGGATTAAAAAGTCAGTTCAGGCCAAAGCTCCGGATGCTGTGGTGATCGGCTTCAAAATGTTCCTGAACGACCCCGTTTTTGACAAAATTGTCAAGACCCTGGTGGAAGGCGGAGAGTTCAGCGCCGATTAACCGCTGGATGGCGCGCGGGTTTGGAAAACGCCTTCAGATAGAAGGCCGCAGGACAAGTTTTTGGCAGGTTAATAACTTATTGGCTCACAGGTCGCGTTTCTGACCGGTGAGAAGGTTTAACCTGCAATGACCGCTTATTTCTATGGAACAATCGCTTACGGATGGAAACTCAAATGGCTGAAATATTATCTCTTGAAACGATTAAACTCCAGGCGACCGTCACCTCGAAAGAAGACGCTATCCGGCAGGCCGGTGAATTGCTGGTCGCTTCGGGCTGCGTGCGTCCGGATTATGTCCAGGGCATGCTGGCCCGGGAACAGACCATGTCCACCTATATTGGGAATGGGGTATCGATCCCCCACGGCCAGTTCGGTGATTTGCAGCAGGTGAACCGCACCGGCATCTCTGTCCTGCAGGTCCCGGCGGGGATCGAATGGGAAGACGGTGAGAAGGCCTATCTGGTCGTTGGCATCGCGGCTACCGGAGAAGAGCATATTATGGTTCTGCAGAACCTGGCGGAAGTGGTCGAAGATGAAGAAACAGCCCAGTTCCTGGCGACCACCACCGATCCGCAAGCCATCCTCGAGAAACTGAACAAGCCTGTTCAGGAAGATGAGGAATCCTGAAAAGCGGATGCTTTGAATGGATGAATAGCGAGGTGCAGCCGCTTTCAAATCAGCCCACCGGCCTCGTGTCTTCAAAAAAACTGTTTTGTGGTGCGGTCTCAAAAAGCCTGTAAAGGCGCCCTCACCCTGCGCCGGCAGAGGCGCGGCAAGACCAGATCAGTTGAACTGTTTATCCCCCTCAGTCCTGTCTGCTGTGCCGCTGCGAAGGCCTGCAAACAGCGTGACTTGAACCGGCAGTGTGGAATCGCTCTGCCGCACCTTACTTAAAAGGAAGAATCCCCTATGCGTGAACAAAAACAGCCCCAACCTTATCGCGTTTATACCCAATACATTCTCATCGGCGC
>ENA-OSEO01004297-OSEO01004297.1-sediment-metagenome-genome-assembly--contig:-NODE-4297-length-15244-cov-6.004417_pt1 | contig 15244 bp, 13 predicted proteins | sample MGYA00237883_ERZ534232 | MGnify/ENA metagenome assembly ERZ534232 | reverse complement strand
TATTGCAGCCCTTGGGCAGAGACCCCCACGGGCGGGCAGAACGCTGTTTGGTTGCGGCCGTCAGGCCGCCTTGGGCTCATTGACGACACGGGGGATCCCTTGCCGTCTCTGATTCATACAGAGGGCCGACAAAAGAGTCCCAAGCCGGCCTGACGGCCAGAAGCAAGGGGCATCATCTCAATGAATCGGGGTGAAAAGCCCAGTCGATCCAAACTCCAAGATGAAAGGCTGACGTCTGAACCCCAGGTAAGGAACTGAGAAGATGGGAGGGCTAAAATACGCCGGAAAAGCCTGTGAACTGGTCGGCTTCCTTGCTCATGGAGAGGCCCCACTGGTCCTGGCCCCTGAACTGGAATTCAATGTGGGAAGGATCGATGGTGCCATTGGCGGATGCATTCTGGCGAACGGCAAAATACACGGTGGCTGAGAGGTTCTTTTCGTCATAATAGACACAGGTTGGGAAGCAGGGGACGGCAACTTCTGTGTCCGGGATCGAGAGACCCAGATTGTAGGCGGTTCCGGCCCCGTCCATCAATGATCTCTTGATGGTCCAGTTGAAAGGGTCTTCAACAGAAGACCTGTCCATTTTTTTGTCGAAACGAAAGACGACGCTGAATGTCTTTTCCGCATTGGCGTTTTGGAGGTAGGAATCGAGGTTGGAAACCAGGGCCTTTCGGGGTCTCTGGTAGGGGAATGTGCTTTCCATTGCAGAGGCCAATACGATCTTTGGCGGGTCCACCTTGTACATATATCGAGACAGCATGTCGGCCAGATCAGGCTCTTTCTGCTCCAGGAATTCAAAGACCTTCTGGGCTTCTTCTATCTCCCCCATGTCTGCAAGGGCATATCCCTTTTCCGCATAGGCGTCGTAGAATTCCCGGTCCAAGCGAATGGCCTGATCGAACATCTCTACGGCGTGTTCATGACGGCCCTGTTTGCTGTAGGCCAGCCCGGTCCCGTAGTATCCGGCCGGATCGTCCGGTGCGAGTCTTTGAACTGCTCGGAATTGGCTCTCCGCGTCGCCGTAGCGGTCCATAAAGAGGTAGGCCTGGCCAAGGGAATACCGGTTCTTGGCGTTCGGGTCCAACCTGACGGCCTCAGAGAATTCGTCAAGCGCCTCTTTGTATTTTTTTTGGGAAAAATAGAGGTTGCCCAGCTTCAAATGGGGGTCGGACTGACCTGGGTTGAGTTGAATCCATTTCTGATAGGCCGCAATGGCCTTGTCCGGCTTGTTTAGCTTGAGCCAGGCCATGGAGAGATAATTGCAGGCGTCAGAGGCGAGGCCGGATTGGGGCGCCAGATCAATGGCCCGTTGAAACGCCCTGGCCGCGGACTGGTAATCCTCCTTCCGGTACAGATCCAGCCCGGCGCTCAATGCATTGTTGGACAGCCTCTCCAGTGTCTGTTGCTGTTGATAGGCATAGACAAAGAGATTATCTGCGCTGACGTTGCCGAACATGGCTGTCTGAAAACCCCGGATGCGGTTTGAGGATGCGACGGCCCCCCCTGGGCCGGCGTGTCTCCAATGGCATTATCGGCATGATGGCGCCAAAACTTTAGCCCCCTTATCGGCCAGTTTTGTGTCGCAAAAAGCAAGATAATCTGTTTGTATCTCATCGGTACGCCTTATGTTACAGACTCACACGGAGACACAAAGAACACAGAGAAAAGGGCAAGTTTCCGTTTCTTTACAAAAAAATTCTTTGTGTGCTTTGGTGCCTTTGTGTGAGATATTTTGGTTGCGGGCATCCGCGTTAGCGCTTTGACTGCAACTCCTCTGCAACGTGCCAAGCAGTCTGCCCGTTGGGGTCTTTGCCTCCCGCCGACAGCGGGGCAAAAACCTCATACAGCTCGTGGGAACGGCAGCAGGGGGGCTTTGGAATTCAGTCGGTTCCAGCCTTAGGGACAGGTTTGTATCGGGCGCTATGTCCTTGCTGCCTTTCCATACACATTATCCGGCGCCGGGGGTTTGGCGCCGGAAATCTAAAGTCATCAAGCGCCTGTCTTGAAACGCGCAGGCTTATGCGCCCGTTTCTGGTATGGGTTGTGCATCACCTTTGCTGGTGCATGATTATTTTACAAAGAGACCTTCGTACCGTTATTTGTTATTTCCGTGGGAGACAGCCGAATCGGATGGTCGCTCGTTCGGAATTCTGAGGGAGGGAGATGGGGGAGCCTATTCAAAAAAAGGCCATTGAAAGGAAGATTCAGAAGCTCCCGCTGGTGGACGTGGCAGTCTTTGAAGTCATTTCCATGTTGGATGATCCTGACGCCAACTTTGAAAAGATTGCAACCAACCTTTCTCCGGATGTTGCCTCCCGGTTTCTCGAGATGGCCAATTCGGCCTACTACGGACGCGAAGTCCGCTCCATTGGATACGCTGTGAGGGTGCTGGGGTTTGCCCAGATGAAAAAGATCCTCACTTCGTCCCTCCTCATGTCCCATTTTATCAAGCACATGGAGTTCGAGGGCTTCAATTTTGAGAAATTCCAGCGACAGGCCTGGTTCTGCGGGGCCGTTTCCAGGGTAATGGGAGAGATCGTAGGCTTTGCAAGACCGGAAGATCTTTTTACAGTGGCCATTCTTCAAAACATCGGGAAACTGGTCCTTGCCATTTATTTTAAAGAGGCCTTTCGGGAGATCAATGCCCTGAAAACGGCCGAAGACATCCCCACGAGAGATGCGGAGCATCGGGTCCTGGGGACCACCCATGCAGAGATCGGGGCCCTGGTGCTGAAGCGCTTTCATATCCCGGAGGATATCTGCAATGCCGTGAGGTATCACGACACAAACGGACGCACGGTTTCTCAAAATCCCAATTTCGAACTTGAATTCATTGCCAGAGAGGCTACCCGGCTGGTCGGGCAGTTTAAGCTGCCGGAAGACATGGCGCCTATGGAGATCGTGGATCGATTGCGGGGGACAGTGGCCGAAGGCAGGAAGAGACATCGCAAGGCCGTGGAAGAAAAGATGCACGAAAAGGGATATGGCGAGGCATTTGCGGAGTTGTTGGCCGATGCATCCCATCTGATCCGCAGGGACCTGAAGGTCTTTTTACAGGAAAGGGTCAGGGATGGACCGTCGGCCTGAAAACAAAGGCGTTCCCGGGGCCGCCTTGTCAAAAACTTGACGGGTTTCAAAAAGCCCGGCGCTGAACAAGGGCTATCTCTCGGAAAAGACAGACCGAAAAGTCCTATAAAAGTGGGCTGCATCTCAAGACAGGCTTGTCTCTGTTCCTGGATTCATTAAATGAAAATTGCATCGCTGGTCAAAGCCATTATTCCTTCAGCGCAGGAAAGGGTTGTAAGGAACCGGGCCGACCTCAGGGTCGGGGACAGGCTTATCGGAAGGGTCCTCGATATAAAGGGGAACGGCAGGGCCTATATGGACTTCGGCAGTTTCCGCGCCTCGGCTTTGGTAAGATTTCCCATGAAAAAAGGAGAGGTTGTCCATGTAAAGGTGATGGACAAGGGGGCGCCTCTTCGGCTGTCGCTGTGCGTGCCTGAGTCAGGGGGGGCCGAAAGGGGAAATAAGGCGCTTTTGCTGAAATCTTTTCCAAACCGGGGCCTGGTGAAGGAATGCCAGTGCCAGATAGGGGATCTTCTCCGGATGGGCGATGCCGGAAAGGGGGTAAAGACAGCAGCCTCTGAATTAGGCCATGTCCTTCGCTGGCTCCTGTCTTATTTCGAGCCGGTCGACATGGGAAAGGATGTCTCAGAGATTGCCGGCCGACTCAAGAAGCTTATTGAAGATGGAGGCATTTTTTATGAGAAAAAACTGGAAAAGGCCTTTGGCCTGCTCACCGAGGAGAAAAAAGGATCTGTAAGCGGAGAGATCAGGAATTCTCTGGAAATAAAGGATCTCGTCCACAAGGACCTCAAGTCCAGTCTCCTGGTGTTGAGGGGGTTTCTCGAAGCCAAAGATACGGCCCTGAAGGGCCTGGGGGTGAAGGATCCCAAAGGGCTGCGCAAGACGGTGGAAAAATTTCTGGCCGAGATCCATGAGAGGCAAAACAACAGCGGGGCCAAATTCACGCGGTGGGAATCGGCCCAGGTTTACACCTTTTTGCTGCCCATAAGGGAACTGGAGGAGGAGGCAAAGATAAAGGTCTACTGCTCCAAGAAGGGCAGAGGACGCGAGCAAGGCGATGGTTTCCGCATCTCCCTCCTCCTGAATCTGGTCAAACTGGGTCAGATCCGGACCGACCTATATTTAAAGGGCAAGACCCTGAGCGTGGATTTTTCAGTAGGGCAGTTGCCCATCAAGGACCATATAGAGAACCATCTCGATGACCTCAAGCGTGCCATGGCCGACAGGTTTGAACATGTATCCATAAAGGTCCTTGTTTCTCAGGAAAGGATATCGGAATTCGACGTTGAGGATCTGGCGTTCCGCCCCGCGGGCCTGCTCGATCTCAGGGTGTGACAGATGGATGAGATAAAAAAGGCCGTTGCCGTCAAATACGACCGGGACAAGGACCGTGCGCCAAAGATAGTGGCAAAAGGCAGAAACGTTGTTGCTGAACGGATCATCGAGGCGGCCAGAGAGGGCAATGTGCCTTTATATTCTGACAAGGATCTGGTTCAGATCCTGGAGACCCTGGATCTCGATTATGAAATCCCGCCTGAGCTCTATCGGGCCGTGGCGGAAGTGTTGGTCTTTGTTTACAGTCTCAATGGGAAGCTTGCGTAGCCGCAAATACGGCAAAGACCCCCACGGCCAGACTTATTCGCACGTTGCGGAGAAGTTGCAGACAAAGATTCTACGCTATAGTGATCAGAAGATGCCGTCATGAGTATTCGCAACTCCTATAAGGTCCTGGAGGTTGGCTATGGGGCCTCCTTGGCCGAGGTCAAACAGGGATACAAGGACCTGGTTCGTGTGTGGCATCCGGATCGATTTCCCGAAGATGCCCGGCTCAGGAAAAAGGCAGAGGAAAAATTAAAGGAGATCAACAGGGCATACGGCGATCTGGTGGCCTATCTTTCCCACGAGACGGACGAAATGCCGCGGCCGGGATCTCGTCTTCTCCCACATTCGTGGGCCAGGTATTGCCTGGGCATTGGGGGGGCCGCGGCCTGTCTCGGGCGAAGTGCCTATGAGGGATTGTGCAGCGGGTTGAGGTGGATAGGACAAGGGAGGTCCTTTTCGGGCCTGTTCGATTCGGAAAAAGAGGGCGGGCCTGGGCCCGATGATGGGGAGCTTCGGACTAAGAATCCCTCTGATGCCCGTGGGGGGCCAAGGGGCGATAGGAAAAAGAGCATGGATTTTCGCTCGGTATTTGACGAAGTGGCCAGGGAGAAAGACAGAAAAGCAAGGCGGTGAAGGGCCGGGGATTTAGGCAGGCATTCTGCCGGGCAATCACAATATGGTGGTTTTGGACTTGACAACGACCCAATATATTGGCTATGAATGTGACGACCATCCGTGATGTCTCATGTGGCTTTGACTCAGATGTCGAAAGAGACCCGGGAACGGTCTCCCATCCTCAAGGCGGGGCGGACGCCGGGGACGGAAGTGCTTCCTCGGTTTTTGCTGATGTGAGAAAACCAAGGGCCTGGAACAGATGATCGCATTAACCATGGCAGAGGCAGTAAGGGCGTGCGGGGTCCTTTTCGGGCCCCAGATCCATCCGTCGCCGGCGTTTTTCGCATACCTCCAGCCGTCCGGTCTCAAGGCCGCATACCGCAAAAAGGCCCTTGAAACCCATCCTGACAGGGCCGGGATCGTGGGTAAGGATGTTGCCAAGTTGACAGAGCACTTTCTGGAGGCAACGTGCGCCTATCACAGCCTCCTTTCCATTATAACGGGTCATGGTTCAATTGTCTGCAAGAGGGGGACTGGTTCGGATCCGGGAAAAGATCGTTCCACCCGGCAGGAGGGCCCGCCGAGGCCGGGCCCGGATCATTTCTACGCCGGAACGCTTCCCAGGCGGAGGCTGTTGATTGGCCAGTTCCTCTATTACACCGGCCTAATCTCGTGGCAGACCCTCATAGAGGCCATCGTATGGCAAAGGAGGCAGCGGCCCCTCATCGGGCAGATTGCCCGCCAATGGAACAGGCTGTCCCATGAACAAATTCAGGCCGTTCTCAAGACGAGACGGCCGGGAGAAAGATTCGGCGAGTGTGCCGCCCGCGAAGGATATCTGAGCCGTTTTGAGGTCATGGCCCTTTTGGGAAGGCAACGTCGCTTGCAGAGCCCCATCGGAGAATATTTCCTGCAACGAAACCTTTTCAAGGACCGGGACCTGGAACAACTGGTGCGGCAGCAACAGCTTCACAACCGTCGGACTGCCTGTGGCCGTGGACGTTAAGGTGTGAGAGGCGACCGGATCCAGGCGCTTTTATGTCCCTGTCAATTTCCCTCCCGGCTGTGTCGCATGCAGCCCCAACCAAGGAACCCGCGCCCCAGTTGCCCGTGAATATACCGAGGGCCTTTAAGATGTCCGGAAAAGAACATCGCCAAATGAATGAAAAAGAGATCGTCGACGGGCATCCGTCAAGGGATCATGGGTACAGCGATTCTGCGCACCATTTTGCGTGCGACTGGGACGGATGGATTGGCCCTGACAAGAGACACCGGTACGTCTCTCCCGGCTGTGGCAGGGTTACAGGCTATGCCCCTGAAAAATTCATGAAGCAGCCGGAGTTTTTCGGCGAGATCGTCCACGAGGCGGATCGACAAGGATTTCTCAGCCACCTGGAAAAGGATCTGGGAAAAGAGGAGGCCTTTCAGAAGGAGATTCGCATTGTGCGCAAAGACGGCGAAGTTCGGTGGATCCAGCATATTTGCGAGCCTGCTTACGGCCCTGATGGAGAGCCTTTGGGCAGGCGTTACAGCAATCGGGACATCTCTGCCTGCAAATTATCAGCCCTTATGGAGAGCGAGGGCACATACAGGAATATTGTAGAGAGCTCCAACGAGGGCATCTGCATCCTTCATAATGACCGCATCTGTTTTGTCAACAGGCGACTGGCCGACATGGTAGGAGTGCCCCCGAAGGGAATGGTAGGGACGTCTTTTTTCAAATATGTGGATTCCCGTGAACTGCTCAGGGTGACGGGATTTCATGAACGGTTTGTTTCAGGCGAGGAGAGAAGACAGAGGTATGAAACCGTCCTGTGCACCAGGAAGGGAAGGCGCATCGATGTGGAAGCAACCATTACTCCCACTTTTCATGAGAACCAACAGGCAGCGCTTGTTATCATCCGGGACATCACCGGGCTCAAACACATGGAAAGGGAAAAAAGGGAACTGGAGAAGATCCTGCAGCATTCCCAGCGGATGGAGGCCATTGGAACCCTCGCAGGCGGCATTGCCCATGAGTTCAACAATATCTTGTGGATCATATCGGCCAATACGGAATACGCGCTGCAGCTCAACAGAGAGGGCGGCGATGTAGGCAAGAATCTGAAAAGGATAGAAAGGGCCTGTGAGCGCGCATCGGATCTGGTGGGGCAGATCCTCAATTTCAGTCGTCAGCGGCAGCAGGATCCCAGACCGCTGGATGTGCGGGCCATTGTTAAAGAGACCCTGAAATTCATGAGGGCCTCTTTCCCGAAGACCATAGAGATCCATGCCGAGATCGGCAAGAATGTGGGCCAGGTCATGGCCGATCCGGCACAGCTGCATCAGGTGGTGACCAACCTGTGCACCAACGCCTTCCATGCTATGAGGGAAACAGGGGGCGTTTTGAAGGTGAGCCTTTGCAACATCGATGAAAACGAAATATCCGCTTTTCCGGTAGGCATGGCGCCGGGGAGGTATGTCAGACTGAGGGTCCAGGATACGGGGACCGGCATGCCGGCGGATGTGATGAAGCGGGCATTCGAGCCCTTTTTCACCACCAAGCAGCCGGGTGAGGGGACGGGCCTGGGATTGTCAGTGGTCTATGGGATCGTTGAAAGCTGCCACGGCGCTGTAACGGTAAACAGCACCCCGGGCGAGGGATCTGTATTCGATGTCTTTCTCCCTGTAGCGGAGGAGAGGACCGTGCCCACGGTCGCGAGGACCCGGTCGATTCTCACCGGAAAGGAACGAATCCTCTTTGTGGATGACGAAAAGGAGATCGCCGAGATCACCAGGGAAATACTGGAGCGTCTCGGCTACAGCGTGCATGTGGAGACCAATGCCGTCGCGGCCCTCCAAACGTTTAAAGAGCGGCCTGAGGAGTTCTCCCTCCTCATCACCGATATGAGCATGCCGCGCATGAGCGGCGAAGTCCTGGCCAAAAAGGTGCATGCTGTTCGCTCTGATATCCCCATCATCATCTGCACAGGATACGGCGAGGTCATGGATGAGCGCCGGACCAGGATGTCCGGGGTCAGCAAGGTCATTATAAAGCCTGCAACCATTGATATTTTTGCCAAGGCCATTCGAGGCGTCCTGGACAAACAGCAGGACGAGGCCATTATCTGCAAATAGAAGCCTTTCACTGCTGAACCCAGGACCCCGCGTCGCCGGGCCTCAGACCGGCCCCGCTCTGCCAACACGATGCTGTGAGCGCCCCACAAGCTGTCGGAAAGACATCTGAAACGATTCGCTGTTGACACCCAACGCTGTTTTATTTAAAGTCCTTCTTTGTCATCGAAAATACGCAGGAACACCCACGAAACACTCGTGTCGCAGGTGCGACAAACGGACCGGTCCGGGGAAGGCGTTTTCCCAGAGAGCGATGGGGTCATGGATGGAACGTAACGGGATCATCGGGGAAAGCGAGGAACTCCATGAGATTTTGAGGGTAGCGGAAAAGGTCGCTGCCGCAGACAGCACCATCTTGATTTACGGGGAGACTGGAACGGGGAAGGGGCTCACGGCCAAGGCCATTCACTTGAATTCCCCAAGGTCGCACCAGGCCTTTGTGGCGATCAACTGCGGCGCCATCCCGTCAAACCTTCTGGAAAGCGAGCTGTTCGGTCACGTGCGCGGCGCCTTTACCGGGGCCTTGAAGAATAAGGTGGGCAGATTTGAGCAGGCGCATCGCGGGACCCTCTTCCTGGATGAGATCGGGGACATGAGTCCCGACCTTCAGGTCAAGATATTGAGGGTTCTCGAAGAAGGGGAGTTTGAGAGGGTGGGCGGCAACGACACCCGCCGGGTGGACATCCGGGTGATCGCCGCCACTCATCGCGATCTGGAAGATCGCGTGGCAAAGGGACTTTTTCGGGAAGATCTTTTTTACAGGTTGAGCGTGATCCCGCTGACCCTTCCCGCGCTTCGGAACAGACGTCAGGACATCCCCCTTCTCGTCGATCACTTTCTGAAGAATGTCAATGAGCAATACGGCTACCGGGTGAATGGATTTTCAAAGAAGGCGCTCATTGCCCTGTCTGCCTACCCCTGGCCTGGAAATATCAGGGAACTCAAGAATCTGGTAGAAAGATTGGCCGTTCTCGACCAGAAAGGGACCATAGACGTATCGGATCTTCCCGGCAGGATCCGTGGTTCTGTTTCCTTGTTGCCCGAGGAACCGGTTGCCGCAATTTCAGACGAGGGGATATGCCTCAATACGGCAGTCAGCGAATTCGAAAAGGCACTGATCCTTCAGTCGTTGCAGAAGGCCAAAGGCGTCAAGAATGAGGCAGCCAAACTATTGAAGCTGAAGCGGACCACTCTTGTTGAAAAAATCAAACGCTATCATTTGGATTCATGTCAATGGAACGGAAAGAGATGCGCCGGATAGCGGCCCTTCAGGAAAGGGTTGAATGCCCGGGAGAGAAGCGTGACCCGTGATAAGGAGGTTGCCGGATGGAATCAAGAGTACTTGTGGTTGACGATGAAAAAGATATCCTGGATACCCTTGCCGAGTTCCTGACAGACTTGCCCTATCGCACCAGTTTTGCAGACACGGTATCCGGCGCACTGGCGCTCATGGAGAAAAATGAGTACGACGTGCTCCTGATAGACAAGAACCTGCCTGACAAGGAAAACAACAAGGAAGGGGGGATGACCCTGCTCAGGTATGTCAAAGAGCGCATGCCGGGCGCTGAGGTGATTATGATGACCGGCTACGCAACGGTTGAAAGCGCAGTGGAGGCCATGAAGCTGGGCGCATTTGATTACATCGCCAAGCCCATTTCACTCAGGGATGTAAGGCAGAAGATCGATCGGATACTGGAATACAAACGCTTCATCAACTCGGAAAACACCCTTCGGAGCTATAAGATCCTCCACAATCAGGTCCTGAATTGCCTCTCCAATCTAGACAACCTCCCGGAAGATCAACTCGCCGGCACACTGAGGACCCTGGGCGCCAGAATCGATCAGGTCTTTGGCCTGCAAAAGGATTATGAGACCATCATTGAGACCCAGGCGGAGGCCCTCGAAAAGATCAGCGGGTATGTGGAGCAGTTGAAGGAGGCCGTCTCCATGGACAGCCCCTATTATGCCCTGATCGAAAGGATTTCCGAGGAATCGGACAAACGGATTCCCCATGGCCATCGCCAATAAAATCGAATCCCTCAAGGGGGGGGTGGGCCCGGGGCCGACAAATCCCTTGAGATGAGAGGCAGAGCTCCGGGGTCCCTATGCAGCAGGGTCCGGCAGGTGGCGTGCCCGCAACCGCTGCATGCCCCGGATCCATCGGTCGTAATCCGCGGCCTTGTGCTGAAAATACTCCTTGACATGCGGATGGGGCAGGACCATGAACCGTCCTTTGTCCAGGGCAGCCACAAGGTCTTCAGCCACCTGTTCGGCCTCCAGCATGCCGTCAAGGGCCGCGATCCCGCCCCCGTCCCGGGTCATGAGGGACCTGACCGCCATAGGGCAGATGACCGAGATCTGGATGCCCCGGTCGCCGTAGTTGATGGCCAGGTTGTCGGCCAGGCCCACGGCCGCATGCTTTGTAACGGTGTACGGCATGGAGTCGATCTGGTTGAGGAGGCCTGCTGCCGAGGCCGTGACGACAAAGCCCCCCGACCCCCGGCGAAGCATTCCCGGCAGGACCGCACGGGCCGCATAGACATGGGACATGACGTTGATCTCCCAGATGCGCTGCCAGTCGGCATTGCAGACCTCCATGAGCCCCATGACAATGATGCCGGCATTGGAGCAGTAGAGGTCTACATGCCCGCATGCGGCCTCGGTTTCGTGGACGAGGCGAATCACCTCTTCCTCTCTGGAGACATCGCACGCCACGGCCAGGCCGCGAATTTCTTCGGCCAAAGCCCGGGCCCCCGGGCCGTCCCGATCCGCCACCACCACGGCCCTTGCCCCTTCCCGTGCGAAGCGCCTGCAGATGGCCGCGCCGATGCCGTTGGCCCCGCCCGTCACAACCGTCACCTTGCCTTTGATTTGCATAACAGTTCATCCTCCCTTCCTGTCGTTGTAACCGTTCAGGAGATCAGGATTGGTAACATATCGGCTCTTTGAGCCCCCCTGACTCTGTTCGGGCCATAATTTTATAAGCCTGACACCAGGATTGAAATTCGGCATCCGCTTACGGCCCATCGGCAGGTTGCATGGTTTCCCCGCAAAGTTCTTTCAGCGCCTCGACGAGCAGGGGGATGAAGCGGGCAATGTCTTCCAGGATGCATATATCCGCCTCGTTAAAGATGGGGGCCTTTGGATCCGTATTGATGGCCACTACGAATTTGGATCCCCTCATTCCAATCACATGCTGCGATGCCCCGGATATGCCGCAGGCGATGTAGAGGTCTGGTGCAACCGCGGCGCCGCTGATGCCTATCTGCCGGCTGTAGGCCAGCCAGCCCCGGTCGCATATGATGCGAGATCCGGCAACAGCGGCCCCTGGAAGGCATGCCGCCAATCGATGTGCCAGGGCCATGTTCTCCTGCGTCCCGATGCCGTTGCCCACAGCCACGATGACAGGAGCGGATGTAATATCGGAGTCATGGCTCTCAGCACGGCGGGTCCCCACATGCCGGATTCGGACCCCGGGCCACGATGCCTTCCTGTAACTGATCGGTCCGGGAGCGGATGCGGGGGCCGGTGGGGCCTTGAAGACTCCGGGCATCACTGAAAGGACCGTAGTAGCCGCCTTAGATGCGTAAAGGGCCTTCACCTTGCCGGCGTAGGCCTCTTTTTGAAAACAGATGCGGCCCTGCCATCGGGTGATGCAGTCCACCCCGCAGATGCATCCGGCCCCCATGCGGTGGGCCACGGCCGGGGCCCACTCCCACCCCTCGGAGGTGTGGTTCACACACGCAAAGGTTGGCCTTACGGCCGCAATCTCTTGGGTGAAAAGGGCGATATGAATCTCGTTCAGGTAATGGGAGGGCGCGTCTGCCTGGAGCACGTTCACCGGGAGGCCGTACCGGCAGGCCATATGTTCAGCCAGGACCCTCCCGTCCTCGCTCACCAACCAGATCCCCATCCGGCCGGCGCCCATGTGCTGCAATTGGCGGCCAAAGGCCACCAGTTCATCGATTTCTGCATGCCCGGTTCCCCCGGCAAAAGGGGCGATGACCATGATGTCGATTTGGTCTGTCATCAGATCAGGGCCTTTTGTTTTAAGATGGCTGCCAATTGCCCGGCCTTTTCCCGGGCCGAGCCTGTGAGCGTATGGGATGCCCGCATCCTTGGGGGCGCGATGAAGCCGAGGCAGTCGAGCGGCGTTTCGGCCGGTCCGAGGGCCTCGGCGGAGATGGTTTTGATTGGGTGTTTGTGGGCCCGCAGGAGTTTGGAAAGGGAGGGATAGCGGGGCCGGTTGATGCCGGGCTGAAGGGCCAGGAGGGCCGGTCGGCTGATGATCAGCATCTCCCGGCGGCCGGCCTCGATCTCCCTTTCGATAAACAGCTCCAATGGTTCTGTGGCCGGCTTCAGGGCAATGACCTGGGTGGCGTAGGGGAGATCGAGACGGCTGGCCAGCATGGCCCCCACCTGGCCGTGCATACCGTCTTCTGACATCATCCCGCACAGAATCAGGTCGTATCCCTCCGGCCTTGCATATGCGGCGATCCAGGCGGCCACGGCCGCGGGACCCGGGTCCGCGTCTCCATCCGTCCACAGGTGAATCGCTTCATCAGCCCCCATGCCCATGGGCCGTTTGAGGACCTCGGCGCTCCTCTTTGGTCCTACTGTGATCACATGGACCTGTACGCCGGATTGGGATTCCTTGATGCGCACCGCCTCCTCTACCGCGACTTCATCAAAGCGGTTCAGACCAAATTCGTCCGAGAAATGGAGGTGGGCGGTGCCGTCAGGTCCTTCTGCAAGCCCCATCCTCTCCATATCGGGAATCTGCTTGACGCATACCAGAATCTTCATGATGTAGATGCCGCTGCTTATGTTGGGTCATCCCGGGGATCTAAGCGGGTCCGGCCTCGCGTGTCAACAAAAAAAGAACGAATGTTCGTTATTCTTGTTGACGCGCACGAGGCAGCCGGATATGTTAGCCGCTGGAATCGTTATGCAATCAATCCGTTGGCTTGTCGGGCCATGAGTCTGGAAAAGAGGGCCGCTTGTTGGGCGTCTCGTATGGTGCTTCGGCGCCGGGCTTTGCAGTCTCAGGGTCTGCTTTTGTCCCTTTTTGGTTGCGGCTTCGGGCCGCTGGAGCATGTCATGGATTTTTCGGTTTCAGAAAAGATGCAGATCATCCTCTCCTTGGTCGACGAGTTCGTGGCGAGGGAGTTGCTCCCACTGGAAAAAGACTATCTGGCCGGCAATATGAAGGTCCTTATGCCGGCCCTTGAGGAAAAGCGGGCCATGGTCAAGGAGATGGAGCTGTGGGCCCCGCTCCATCCGGCCGAACTGGGCGGGATGGGCCTTGCCCTGATCGAAAGCGCCCTGGTTTTTGAGGCCTTGGGCCGCACCCCCCTGGGCCTCTATGCCTTCGGGTGCCAGGCCCCGGATGCCGGCAATATCGAGATCCTCCACAAATACGGGACCCCCGAACAGGTGGAGGCCTTCCTGCGGCCCCTGGCCGCGGGAGAGATCCGGAGCTGCTTTTCCATGACCGAGGTGGATATGCCCGGCTCCAATCCGGTCATGATGGAGACCACGGCGGTCAGGGAAGGGGACGATTATGTGATCAATGGTCAGAAGTGGTACACCACGGCCGCGGACGGGGCCAGCTTTGCCATTGTCATGGCGGTCACCAACCCCGAGGCCCCCCCGCATCTCCAGGCCAGCATGATCATCGTGCCCACCGACACCCCCGGCTTCAACCTGGTGCGCAACCTGCCGGTGATGGGGGAAAAGGGCAGCGACTACGCCAGCCACGCCGAGATCCTGTTTCAGTCCTGCCGGGTACCGCAGAAGAACCTGCTCGGGCCTGAAGGCCATGGCTTTGTGATCGCCCAGGAGCGGCTGGGCCCGGGACGGATTCACCACTGCATGCGGTGGCTGGGTATCTGCAAGCGGTGCTTTGACCTGATGTGCCGGCGGGCCAACCAGCGGATGATTCTGCCCGACGGCAGCACCCTGGCTACCCGCCAGATCATTCGCGAATGGGTGGCCGATTCCGCGGCCGAGATGCAGGCGGCCCGGCTGATGACCCTGCATGCGGCGTGGAAGATCGACAAGTACGGCGCCCGTGAAGCCCGCTATGACATCTCCTTTATCAAGTTCATGGTGGCCAACACCATGCTGCGGGTCATCGACCGGGCATTGCAGGTCCACGGCGGCCTGGGCATGACCGACGACACGATCCTGGCCTTCTACTACCGCCACGAGCGGGCCGCCCGGATTTACGACGGGGCCGACGAGGTGCACAAGATGTACGTAGCCAAGCGCATTCTCAAGGACTACGAGGGGAAAAAGTAAGGGAGCGGGTTCAAGGAGTCGAGGGATAGCGATCCCGATCCCGATATCGATCCCGATTTCGATAGCGATATAAGAGGGAAGGCATTATTCAGTCGATGACATTTGAATCGTTTTCAAACCAGGTCATGCTCTCCATGGAGGATATCTGCCGGGATATCTTTCAGGCCCACCAGGACACCATCAAGGTGAAAAAGGAGGCCGTGGGGATCAAAAACCTGATCAATATCTATAACGCCACCCTGAAGCTGAGTAACACCAAGGGGTTTCACGCCATGACCCTGCGGGACCTGGCAAAAGAGACCGGCCTGAGCCTGGGCGCGCTTTACTCCTATTTTGCCGGCAAGGAGCAGCTGCTGGGCATCATTCAGGAGCAGGGCTACCGGCTGACCAGCCGCATCCTGACCGGCGCGCTGGAAGGGGTGGCCGCGCCTGAAAACCGGCTTTCCACCGCCATTCGTACGCATCTCTATCTCAGCGAAACCATGCAGCCGTGGTTCTATTTTTTCTACATGGAGGCCAA
>ENA-OSEO01004296-OSEO01004296.1-sediment-metagenome-genome-assembly--contig:-NODE-4296-length-15252-cov-7.581153_pt1 | contig 15252 bp, 16 predicted proteins | sample MGYA00237883_ERZ534232 | MGnify/ENA metagenome assembly ERZ534232 | reverse complement strand
ATAGAAGGCAAGGAACGGGTGATCGTGCGCTGGTCGAAACGCGGGAAGTGTCCGGGGACGTTCCCGAGAAACCCGGCCATGCTCGAAAGGAAACCCTGGTGGAGGTGAATCCATGCTGGTGATGGCGGTGGCAAACCAGAAGGGGGGCGTGGGCAAGACGACCTGCTGTGTCAACCTCTCTGCCGAAATGGGAAAGCTGGGAGTCAGGGCCCTCGTGGTCGACGCGGATCCGCAGGGAAACAGCAGCAGCGGCCTTGGGATCGACCGGAGTGCCCTGGAGTGCAGCGTCTACGATGTCCTCGTGGGAGATGTTCCCGCTGCGGAAGCCGTTAGGCGGACCTCCTGGGAAAACGTCTTTCTCCTTCCGGCAACGCTGGACCTGGCCGGCGCCGAGGTGGAACTGGCCGGGGCGATGAGCCGGGAAAGCCGGCTCAGGCGGAAGCTCTCGGGCCTCGAAGGATACGATATCGTCCTGATCGACTGCCCCCCCTCCCTCGGTCTTTTGACCGTGAATGCCCTCGTGGCAAGCGACGGGATACTCGTCCCCGTCCAGTGCGAATACTTCGCGCTGGAGGGTCTTGGCCAGCTCCTGAAAACAATGGACCTGGTCCGTTCCTATCTCAGGGCGGACCTCTCCCTTTCAGGCCTTGTCATGACCATGTTCGACAGCCGGACCCGCCTTTCCAGGGAAGTCGTCGAAGAGGTGCGCCGCCAGTTCGGGGATCTTGTCCTGGATACGGTGATCCCGAGAAACGTCAAGCTTTCCGAGGCTCCAAGCCACGGGCGTCCCATCGGTTACTACGACCCGGCCAGTTCCGGGGCGGAAGCATTCAGGGATCTCGCACAGGAGGTGACGCGGCGATGGCTAACGCAAAAGCCCTAGGACGAGGACTCGGGGCTCTTCTGCCGGGATCGGGTCAAACAGCCGCTCATGAACCGCCCCGTGCCCTTCCCCTCGAATCGATCCGCCCGAACCCCGTCCAGCCAAGAAGGAGTATCGATCCGGACAACCTCGAGTCCCTGGCCGAATCGATCCGTGTCCACGGGATCATCCAGCCCCTCGTGGTGAGACCCGCGGGGGAAGCTTACGAGATCGTCGCCGGAGAGCGGCGATGGAGGGCGGCGCGGCTCGCGGGGCTGAAGGAAGTTCCGGTCAGGGTGCTTATCCTGAATGAATCGCAGTCGGTCCAGGCGGCGCTGGTGGAGAACCTGCAGAGGGAAGACCTTCATCCTCTGGAAGTGGCCGATGGGATACGGGACCTGATCGCGCGTTTTGCCATTTCGCACGAGGAGGCGGCGCGGAGGCTTGGATGGAGCCGTGCCTCGGTCACGAACAAGCTGAGGCTGCTGGGCCTGCCCGACCCGGTCAAGGCCAGGGTCGCTTCGGGGGCCCTTTCAGAAGGCCATGCCAGGGCCCTCCTGGGCCTTGAGGATGCCTTGCGGGTCGAAAAGCTTGCGGAAAAGGTGGAAAGGGAGGGCCTGTCCGTCCGGCAGACGGAAGCCCTGGTCCAGAGGGAAAAGGAGCGTCCCCGGGTCATGCCGGTTTCTCCCGGGAAGGTCATGCCCCTTCCTCCGGGCATCCTTTCCTTCTCGAAGGAGAAAGGTTTCCGGGTTGCGATAAGGCGCAAGCCGTCGGGTGTGGCGGTGACCCTGGAAAGATTGACCGAAGCCCAGGCCGGCCGACTGCTCGACCTGATTCGCGAGGGAGGAGAAGAAATCTTCCTGCGGGAAGGGGAATGAGCCATGCCGTTAAATAGGGAAGATCTCTCGGCCTTCTCAAAGATCATTGCCGCGGCTCTTCTTGTTTGCGGTTTCATCATCATGGGGCTTTTGGTCGGACGGCAGGTCGCCGGGAGGGGTGGCCCCGGGTGGGCCGTCCCCGCCGGTGCGACCGTGGGGGCCCTGGTCGGGCTCTCGCAGGGCTGGTCGATGATCCGGCCCCTATGGAAAGGCAAGGGGCGCCCCAGGCCCTAGAACGTTGTTTCACGTGAAACATTGAGGAGGGATCGTCTTGGAAACGCTCTATTCCCCCTGGCGGATGACCTATATCGCCTCGGCCGAAAAGTCGCCGGAGTGCATTTTCTGCGAATTCCCGAAGAAGAACGAGGATGAGGCGCTTCTAATCCTTCATCGGGGAAAGAACTGCTTTGTCATCATGAACGCCTACCCCTACAACCCCGGGCACCTCATGGTCGTTCCCTACCGGCACGTTGCCGACTACGAAAGCCTTTCCGACGAAGAGTTGCTGGAGATGCACCGGCTGGCGGGCGACTGCATCGCGGCCCTGAAGACAACCATGTCACCCCACGGCTTCAACATGGGGATCAACCTGGGGCGCATCGCCGGGGCGGGAGTGGACGGCCACGTCCACCTCCACGTCGTGCCCCGATGGAGCGGGGACACCAACTTCACGACCGTTGTCGGGGAAATGAGGGTTTTGCCGGAGGCCCTTTCAGTCACCTGGGCCAAGTTGAAGGGGGCTCTCGTGGTCCGTGGCTGAGGCGGAGGATCGTTTTCTCGAACCCGGTGTCGAGGCGGAGGTCGAGATGACCGAGAAACGCTCCCGCTTCATCGGCACCGTCAGGCTGGCCCATACGGTACCGGCGGCAAGGGAAGCCATCCGGGCGGTATCGGTTTCCCGCGGGGATGCAAACCACCATTGCTGGGCCTACCGGGTGGGTTTGCCTCCATGCGAGTATTATTCGGATGCGGGTGAGCCTTCGGGAACGGCAGGCAAGCCGATCCTGGGCGCCATCCAGAGGGCGGGGACGACCAACACGGTCGTCGTGGTCACCCGGTACTTCGGTGGGATCAAGCTCGGGGTCAGGGGGCTCATCGAGGCCTACGGGGCGACAGCCAGGAAGGCTTTGGAAGCTGCAGGCTCCATCATGCGGGTTGCCACGCGGACCGCGTCCGTCCAGGTGCCCTACGAGGAACAGGGAAACCTGAAATTCTTCCTGAAGGATCTTGGCGTCGACGTCGAAGCCTTAATTTGCCATTACGGGGAAAGGGTTATCATGGAAGTGCCCGTTCCGCTTTCCATGGAGGACCCGGCGAAGGCCCTGTTCGAATCCCTCCTGGCGCGGGGGCAGGTCCTCCGGTGGGAATGGCGTTGAGAAGAAACAGGAGAGGAACTCCGAAGGAGGTGTCATCGACGTGATCATGGACGAGGCACAGGATTCCCTTTTCAGGCGGTTGAGGCACCCGGTTTGCCGCAGCCTGCTGCGGGATCTGACCGAGGAGGAACTTAGACACCTGAGCGCTGCCGACAGCGTTCCCAACAACCGGAACGCCGCTCTCTACGTGACGCGAATCCGCTCGAGAAGTGCGGCGTTCACCGAGAACATCTACGACATCGACGAGGGGACGATTTCCCTTCTCGAACAGGTCTGGGGCTATCTCCGCTGGCAGCAGCTCATCAGGGTCAGCGCAAGGATCGGTTCGCCGGAGGGAAGTCCCCTGAAAGCGAACCTGTATGTCCCCCGCAGGTTCGCACGGCTTGCCCACATGTTCCATGGAAACTTCTTTCCCCAGGTCGACGAGGATTTCGCCGACATGGTGACGGTCGTGGTTCCCGAGTGGCACCAGAGGAAGGTGCTCGTTTTTCCCAGGCAGCGCGTCACCTATATCCTGGGGAGCGATTATTACGGGGAAGCCAAGATGGCAACCCTGCGCATGGCCATGCACATCGCGCGCGAGGAGTTGAACGGGATCGGCCTCCACGCGGGGAGCAAGATGATCCGGATCAACTCGCCGGAGGGGATGAAAGAACTGGGAATCCTGGTCTTCGGGCTTTCGGGCACCGGAAAGACGACGATCACCACGGCGGATCACGGTCTTGTCGATCCGGAAGGGGTGGAAGTCCTACAGGACGACATCAACCTGCTCCTTTCCGACGGGCGAGCCCTCGGGACCGAGCGGAACTTCTACATCAAGACCGACAACGTGAGTAAGCAGCCGCCTCTCCTGGCAGCGGCCTCCGACAACCGGGCGATCCTTGAAAACTGCTGGGTGGATGACGACGGCGACGTGAACTTCAACAATCACGCGATCACGACGAACGGACGGGCCGTCGTTCCGCGGGATGCCATCCCGAACACCTCGACCCGCCTCGACCTGGGTCACACGGATGTCCTGCTTTTCAACATGCGCCGCTATGATATCCCTCCCATCGGGCGACTCGTCTCTCCGGAGCAGGCCGCCGCCTACTTCATGCTGGGGGAATCCACGATCACGAGCGCCGAAGACCCCAGCCGGGTCGGGCAGGCCAAGCGCGTCGTCGGGTTCGATCCTTTCATCGTCAATCAGCCGCAGAAGAACGGCAACCGAATCCTCCAGATCCTGAGGGAGAATCGCCATATCCGCTGCTATGTCATGAGTACCGGCCGTGTCGGAGGGAACGGGGGGATCAACATCACCCCCGATGTGACCTTCGGCTGCATCGAGGCGGCCCTCAGGGAAAAAATCACGTTCCGTTACGACGACATCCTGGGCTACGAGGTGCCGGAATCCTATCCCTTCGAGGGCGGCGAGCGTTACGACCCGTACCGGGTGTGGGCCACGGAAACCTACAAGAAAATGATCGGGGACCTGAGGAAGGAACGCAAGGAATACTTATCCAGGTTCTCGGGCCTGGCCCAGGAAATCATAACGGCGATTTGAAGAAGGCCTGCCCGCGGCCGCCCGAAAGGGAGGCCGCGGGCTTTTTTTGTCCCTTTTGCCCGAAGTTGCGGTGGGGGAGGGGAGGGGCTATAATGCCGAGTGTCAACCAAAAAATATAGGAAGGTGACACTATGCCGGCCAACCGGACCCGTTCGATGATACTGGCTTCCCTTTTTGCCGTTCTCACCGCCGTCGGAGCCCAGATCCGAATTCCGCTCCCGCTCGTACCCATCACCCTGCAGGTTCTCTTTGTCTTCCTGGCCGGGGTTCTCCTGCCTCCGCGCACGGCATTCATATCCATGAGTCTCTACGTGGCCATGGGCTTGCTGGGCTTGCCTGTCTTCGCCGGGGAAAGCGGCCCCTCCATCATCCTGCATCCCACCTTTGGCTTCCTGCTCGGTTTCATCGGGTCGGCCTGGACGATCTCGAAGATCGTTTCGGCCAAGGGGAGACGGTTCCCCGTTTGCCTCGCAGCCTGCATGGCAGGAATGGCCGTCCTTTACGCAATGGGGGTCACGGGGCTTTTCCTGAACGTCAACTTTGTCCTGGGCAAACCCATGACCTGGGCAGGTGCCGTGAAGGTCGGGCTTGTGCCTTTTGTGGCAGGCGATCTCCTGAAGGGAGCCGCTGCCGCCCTTATCGCCTCCAGGGTGGGTTCAAGGCTTGCAGGACCCGCCTAGCGACTCCCTATAACGGCGGGCCTCGGGGGAAAACCTTGAGGCCCGCCGCCTGTCGCTGTAAGCTGGCAGGATAAGGGATCGTGAGGTGAGGGAAATGGGATGGGAAGAACGGATGCGATACGAGTGCCCCTCGTGCGGGCAACGGTTTGGGCCGACCAGGCGGCCCCTTCGCTGCGGATGCGGGTCCCCCATTTCTTCGGCTGTCGAATGGGAGGAAATGCGAATCGACCGAAACCTGCCGGGCCTGTGGCGCTACGGGCTGGCCCTGCCGTTCCCGCTCGATGCCGCCCCGACCATGGGTGAAGGCTGGACGCCCCTCGTGTCTTCCGGGGGCCCCGGAAACCTGGCCTACAAGCTCGAGTTCCTGTTCCCGACAGGGTCGTTCAAGGATCGCGGGGCAGTCATGGTCATGGCGGAAGCCCGGCTCGCGGGGATGCAGGAAGTGGTCCAGGACTCGTCAGGCAATGCGGGGGCCAGCATAGCGGCCTATGCGGCAAGGAGCGGCATCAAGGCCACGATCGTGGTTCCCGGATCCACGCCGGAGGGAAAGAGGAAGCAGATCCTTTCGTACGGGGCGGATCTCCATGTTGTCGAAGGAGACAGGACCGCAGCCTCGAGGGAATCATGGAGAATGGCCCAAAACCGGTTCTACGCAAGCCATGTGTGGAATCCGCTTTTCCTTGAGGGAACGAAGACGTTCGCTTTTGAAACCTGGGAACAGGAGGGCTTCAAGGCCCCGGATGCCCTTTTCGTCCCGGCGGGGAACGGCACGCTCCTCCTGGGGGCGTGGAAGGGGTTTGCCGAACTCTTTGCCCGCCAGCTGATCGAAAAGGTTCCCCGGCTTTATGCCTGCCAGAGCGAGAGGTGTGCACCCCTGTTCGCCCGCCTTTACGGCCAGGGACCGGCCGGTGGCGCCACAGTAGCGGAAGGGATTGCGGTACCGGCTCCGCCCCGCCTGGCGGAAATGGAGCGCGCTCTGGCCGAGACGGGAGGAGCTTGTGTTCTCGTGGATGACGAAACCGTCCTGGCGGAGCAGAAGCGCCTTGCACGGGCCGGGTTCCTGGTGGAACCCACCGCGGCGGTTGCTTCCGCTGCAGCCTGGGCGGCCTTGCGAAACGGACTTGTAAAGAAGGAAGAGCGGATCATTGTTCCCCTGACGGGGACGGGCCTGAAAAAACCGCCCCAGGACTGACCCTGGAGTCATCCGGAGGAGAGGGGTTCGAGTGGGAAGCGTCAACGGCTTCCACTCGAGCCCCTCTTTCATTCACAAGCTGGTTTTCCTTGCCTGAATAACATCAATAAAGGTCAGCCCTTTCTCTCTCCTCAAAAGGCCATTTTTGGGTGAGGCCGTCCCTCGTCTTTCGATCCGGTCATGCCGATTTGGGTCGGGTGGCATGGCCTTTTTTTACGAAAGCGGTTCGCAGGCGCCGGGAAGCCGGGCCTGGGGAAGAAAAAAAGCATCATGAGGGGAAAGAAGGGGTTGACCAAGGCTGACCTTTTTCCAGCCCCGGGCGATAAAATGGAAACGTCAAACACTTTCACCGGGAAGGCGGGGTTCGGGATGGAAACGACAAAAAACCTGGCGGAACTGGTCAAGTCGTTCCGGCCCCTGGTTGTCCTTTCGGGGGCCGGCATGAGCACCGAGTCGAACCTTGCGGATTTCAGGTCGAGAGAGGGGCTCTGGGCCCGTTTCGATCCGATGCGCCTGGCGACGCTCTCGGCTTTGGAAAGGGAACCCGGGGAGTTTTACGCTTTTTACAGGATGAGGCTGGAGGCGTTAAGGCAGGCTGAACCCAACAGCGGTCACCGGATCCTGGCGGATTGGGAGAAGAAGGGGATTCTCTCGGCCGTCGTCACGCAGAACGTGGACGGCCTTCACCAGAGGGCGGGTTCGCAAAACGTGGTCGAGCTTCACGGGAGCCTTCGGACCGTCCGTTGCATCCGTTGCGGTGCCGGAATGCCGGGAATGGAGCTGCTGGAACGGACGGAATGCCGCAAGTGCGGAGGGCCGCTGCGGCCGGAAGTCGTCCTTTTCGGTGAAACCTTGCCGCCCGAAGCCCTTGAAGAGTCCGAAAGGCTCGCCTCCACCTGCGGGCTTTTCCTGGTCCTGGGGTCGTCCCTGGTGGTTTCGCCGGCAAACTCCCTGCCCCGAATAGCAAAAGCCTGCGGTGCGAAGGTCGCGATCGTCAACCGGGAACCCACTCCCCTGGACGGGATCGCCGACCTGGTTGTCAGGGGGGAAATCGGCATGACCCTGGCCGGGGCGGATGCGGAGATCGAGGGCGGTTACCCCGGCTAGAAGGGCCTGGTGAAAAGAGAGGGCTCCTCTTTCAGGAGGGCGGAAAAGACTGAAACCACGTCCGGGTCGAACTGGGCTCCCGCCCCGCGTTCAAGGTGTTCCAGCGCCTTTTCCGGGGTCCAGCTTCGACGGTAGCTCCTATCCGACAGGAGGGAATCCCACACGTCCACGACTGCGAATATCCTTGCGGCCAGGGGAATGGCTTTTCCCTTGAGGCCACCGGGGTATCCGCTTCCGTCGTAGCGTTCATGGTGGCACAGGGGGACGTCCATGGCTCCCTGGAGAGCCCGTACGGGCCCGAGGGCCTCGTGGGCCCGGCTGGTATGGGTCCGCATGGCTTTCCAATCGTCTTCCGTGAGGCTTTCGGTTTTCTGGAGCAGGCTGTCGGGGAGAGTGAGCTTGCCGATGTCGTGAAGCAGGGCTCCCCGCCTAAGGTCGACGAGTTCCCGCCCCGAGAGGCCCATTCTTTCCCCAAGTTTCACGGTGAGGCTGGTGACCCTGTTCCCGTGTCCTTCCGTCTCGTTTCCCCGAAGTTCGAGCAGGCGCACGCAGGATTCGACCATGGCTTCGACCGAGGATTCCAGCAGGCATGCGGTGCGATCGAGCGACCTGAACCGTTCCGACCGGGAAATGGATTCGCCGAGCGCCCGGGCCAGTGTTTCCAGCAGGCCCTCGGCAGGTTTCGCAGGGCCTCCGGGGGCGTATGCAACCAGGGTCCCAGCCGAGAGATCGTTCCCGTCGAGGGGAAAAAACAAGGACTCGCGATCCGGGTCGCGGTCGAAGGGTATTTCGGTGATGCCGACAGGAAGGTGCCAAAGGGTCCAGGGCCGGGGAAACGCGCGGCTGGCTGCCTTGCAGGAAAACCCGGTCCGTCCCGGGTCCGGGGAGAAGAGGGCGACGGGGCATCCCGCCATTTCCGCCGCAGCGTCCAGGAATGCGCACAGGTCCGCCGCCGGGGGGTCAGTTTCCAGGAAAACCCTGGCCATGACCTCAAGGAGCCTGGCGGGATCCGGGCATCCGGGCCCGGCCGGGTGGGGTTCGTCCCCGGGATGGTTCTCGACCGTTACGTCAAAGCCCGCACGCTTCAGTGCCCTGAAGATTTCCGCCTCTTCTTCGCGGGAAGCGGCCTGCAGTGCCAGAACGAATTTTTGGGCCATGACGGGACCTCCTTGCCGAAAAGCGCGTTTTCTTATCTTTCGGTTTTTCTATTTTACCAAACGAATTTAACGCGGTGGTGGGACTTTTCAGCCGACCGAAAGGGGGGGCTCCGCCGCCAGCATAAGACGGTCCGGGAGTCTCGCCATGTCGGCGACCCCGAGGGGGATTTCGAGGATGGAGCCCGCCTGGGGGTGGGAGGCCGTCGACCAGGGCCTGAGGACGGCATGCCGCAGGACGGTGCCGTCCGCGTCGAGGAAAACGATATCCAGCTCGTACCTCATCCAGTGCGAGTGGACGAGCCGGCATCCCGGAAACCAGAGCGCCATGGGCTTCGGATCGGTGAACATGAGCCCCCGGAACCGCTGCCTGAAGGTCTCCGCCGCCCATACCGGCCGAAACCAGGCGGTGCCGTCGGGCCCGAAAGCGGCAAGGGGGCCTCGCGGGGGTCTCATGGCTTCAGGCTTGCCATGATCTGGATCATGGCGGGACCGAGGATGATGACGAAGAGGCTGGGAAAGATGAAGATCACGAGGGGGAAGAGAATCTTCACGGGAGCCTTTCGTGCGTGTTCTTCCGCCCTTAGGCGCCTGTGTTTCCGAAGGCTCGCGGCCTGCGAGCGGAGAACCGCTGCAATGCTGGTCCCAAGACGTTCCGCCTGGACGATGCTGCCGGTGAAGGACTTGATCTCGTCGAAGGGAAGGGCCTCTGCGATCCCCCTGAAAGCCGCTTCGCGGGGCGAACCGAGGCTGATCTCCGCCATGGCCTTCGAGAAGAGTTCGCCGAGGGGCTTGCGGAAGCGCGTCGCAACGCGCTGGAGGGCGGCGTCCAGTCCCAGGCCCGCCTCGACGCTGACGACCAAAAGATCCATGGCGTCGGCCAGCTGGGCACGGGCCACCTCGATCCGCGCCTTGACCCGGGAGGCCAGCCAGAGCCCCGGCAAAATGTAGCCGACGCAAGCGGCGAGGATGGAAGCTGGCAGGACCAGCCTGCCGCGGACCAGGGTGGTGGCGAGCATCCAGGATAGGAAGCCGGACACGGTTTTCGAGACCGCAAGGGTTTTCCCGGAGAGCCCGAGTGGACGCCCGGCCCTCTCGCAGTAGGCGTCGAGGCGCTCGAGGGTCTTGGGCGGGTAGAGCCGCGAGAGGATGTTCACCAGGGCCGCTGCCAGGGGAGAAACGATCCGCTGGCGGAATGTCGGGGTGTCCATGCGCCGTTGGACCTCCAGGTACTCGGAAGCCCTCTGGAGGCGGGAATCTTCCCCGGCGAGGATCGTGTGAAGGAAAAGCCAGATGCTCAGGCCCAGCAGGAAAATCAATAGAAGCGGAAGCCACAGGGACATGCCCGATCCCTCCTTTAGAAACGGGGTTTCACGATGCGGTTCACGAGGAAGATCCCGATGACCCCGCTCACGGCCGAGATGGAGAGCATCCTGATCCCCTGCGGGGTGTTGAAGAGGACCGCCATGTACTCCGGCCTTGTCAGGGTGAAGAAGGTCCCGAGGACGACGGGAAGCAGGGAGATGATCCAGCCCTCCATGCGCCCCTGGGCGGTCAGGGATCGCATCTCCATCTGGGCTTCGCGCCTGTCGCGCATGATGCCCGAAATGTTGTCAAGCACCTCGGCCAGGTTCCCGCCAACCTCGCGCTGGATGAGGATCGCGGAAACGGCCAGCTCCAGGTCGAGGCTGCCGGTGCGTTCCACCCATCGCCTGAGCGCCGTCTCCACGTCGAACCCGACGGTCATCTCTGTGATCACGTGCCGGAGGGTCGGGCCCAGCGGAACGTCCATCTGCGTGGAGGCGTGCTGGAGGCTCTGGAAGAAGCTGAACCCCGCCCTCAGGCCTGAAGCCAGGAGGTCCAGGAGGTCGGGGATCTGGGCCTCCATCTGCCGTCGGCGCTTGCCCGAACGTGCCCGGAGGTAGAGGATCGGCAGGAGCCCGGCGACCGGAAGCCCGATTAAAAGTCCCGGTATCCCGGCGGAAAAAAAGCCGGAAAGCGCGCAGGCCAGGGCAAGGATCGACCACAGGAGGAGGGCTTCCTCCGCTTCCAGGGGAATGCCGGCGTTCTGCAGCAGGAGCACGACTTTCCTCTGCAGCTGCTTCGGGGTCAGGGCCGAGACGAGGCGAAGCCTGTGGCGCTCCGTTCCCGGGCCGGTTTCATGGGCAAACCAGGTCTTCACGCGTTCGAAAGGATCGAGGACCGGAGCAGGGCGGTTCGCCCGGACGATGCACAGGATGGACGTGAGTCCCATGGAAACGGCCAGTGCGGCGACAAGCAGGTCTTGCATCCTTCTCCCCCCTTAGCGGCCGGCCAGGGTGTCCGCAGGCAGGGAAACGCCCGCAAGCTCGAACTTCGCCAGGTTCTTCGGCTGGATCCCGGTGGGGCGCAGCCGCCCGCGGGAGCGTCCGCGGTCGTCGAACCCCTGGTGGTCGAAATGGAAAAGGTCCTGGGTCTGGATGATCTCACCTTCCATCCCGGTGATTTCCGTCACCGTCATCACGCGCCTCGTTCCGTCCCTCAGGCGTTCCTGGTAGACGAGAAGATCGATGGCGGAGGCGATCTGGTCCCGTATGGCCTTCAGGGGCAGCTCGAGGCCCGACATCATGACCATGCTTTCCATGCGGGCAAGGGCGTCCCTGGCGGAGTTGGCGTGGATCGTCGTCATGGAGCCGTCATGTCCCGTGTTCATCGCCTGGAGCATGTCGAAAGCTTCACCGCCGCGGCATTCCCCGACGATGATCCGGTCGGGGCGCATGCGGAGCGAGTTTTTCACGAGGCTGCGGATGGGGATGGATCCCTTTCCCTCGATGTTGGCCGGCCGGGCTTCAAGCCTTACGACGTGGGGTTGCTGCAGCTTCAGCTCGGCGGCGTCTTCGACGGTGAGGATCCGTTCGTTCTCGGGAATGAAGCCCGACAGGACGTTGAGGAGGGTGGTTTTTCCCGACCCCGTCCCTCCCACGATCACGACATTGAAACGCGCCTCCACTGCGGCGCGGATGAAGGCCACGGCTTCCTCCGAAAGCGTTCCGTAGGTGATCAGGTCGGCGGTCGTGAGGGGGCTTTTCCGGAATTTCCGGATCGTGATGGTGGGTCCTTCCAGGGCCAGCGGGGGAATGATGCCGTTGACCCGGGAACCGTCGGGGAGCCGCGCGTCCACCATGGGCGAGGATTCATCGATCCGCCGTCCCAGGGGGGATACGATGCGGTCCAGCACGCGCTTGACGTGCTCGTCGTCGGCAAACACGACATCCGTAAGCTCGATTCGCCCCCGCCGCTCCACGTAGACGATATCGGGACCGTTCACCATGATCTCGCTGACCGTCTCGTCGTCGATCAGGGGCTGGATGGGCCCGAACCCGAAAACCTCGTTGAGGACTTCCTCCCGGAGCCGTTCCTGTTCAGGGGCTGAAAGGCCCGAGTTTTCGGCGAGGAAAGCGTCGACGATCCGCACGACTTTCTTGCGGAGTTCCGCGTTCCCCTGGTTTCCTCCGTCCACCGTGCCCAGGTCCTTGGGGTCCACTTCCTCGGCGAGCCTGACGAGGAGGCGCCTCTGGGCGGCCCTGAAAGCCCCCGAAACCTTGACCTTCTCCCGCTGCTCCTCCGAGGAACGTCCCGCCAGTCTTTTAAGGAGGCTCAACGCCGATCCCTCCCCTTGCTACCGGAAGCATCAGGGAAAAGGTGATTGACCAGGGTTTCCACGCCCTTTACGAAAGGGGAGCGCGGCAGGGTCCTGGCTGGAGTCCGCCCGCTTTCCCACGCCCGGTCCAGGTTCGGCTCTTCCGGGATGACCGCCACTGCCTTGTAAAGGGAAGCCAGCTTGGCTGCAGTCTGGGCATTTCCCTTGCCGGCCCTGTTGATCACCGAGGCCCGCTCTTCGTGGACAAGGCGAAGCTGGTCCAGCAGGTTCCAGAGCAGGCTGACATCCTTGACGCCCGAAAGGGAGGCGTCCGTCACCAGCCAGAGCCGGTGGGCCTGTTCGACAATATGGAGGGTCACCTCGTCAAAGCCCCGGTGCAGGTCGACGACAACCAGGTCGTGTGATTTCAGGAGGAGGTCCAGGGCATCGGATACCGCCTTCGTGCGGATCAGTTCGGCCTGGGCAGGGGACTTGGGGGCGGCCAGGATCGAGAAACCTTCTTCCGTCGTTACGAGGTAGCGCTGGATGTCCCGTTCCCCGCTTACGCTGTCCCTCGCCCAGTCGACCCAGGTCAGGGCGGGACGGGTGTTCATGAGGAAAGCGGCATCCCCGAGGGCGATGTCCCCGTCCGCCACCGCCACCTTTTTCCCCTTGCGCCGTGCGGCCCCGGCCAGGGTCAGGGCAAGGGAAGTGGTTCCGGCTCCCCCGCGGCATCCCCAGAGAGCCAGCAGGATACCGGTCCTGTCGCGGTTTTCCTCGAGGACCTGGGCGTAAACCCGGTTCACCGAAGTTTCCAGGTCGCCTGAAGCGCAGGCGGCGGGAAGAAAATCCCTGGCCTGCAGCCGGATAACGGTACGGATTGCCTCCGGGTCGTTTTCCTGGGCGGCCACGATGATGCCGGGGTTGAACTGGATCCGGGCCAGGACATCGAGAATATCTGCGGCTTCCGCTTCCGCTGCGGAGAACCCCAGGAGGATCACGTGCGGCCTGGTCCGTTCGGCCAGGGGCAGGAGCTCCCCGACCGAGCCGGCCTCGCCGGCGACCTCGATCCCCGGGTTCCCAAGGAGCTCGCTTCTCCACCGGTTTCTGCGTTCTTCGGAGTCGGCCAGCAGGAGGCGGATCATGGAGCTTTCACCACCTGCGGAACGACCGTGATCACGAGTTCCGTCTCGTTGTTCTGGTAATGCTTGCTCCGGAACAGGCTGCCGAGGAGAGGCAGGTCTGCGAGGATCGGGATCCTCTTGATGGAACGGGTCTGCTTGTTGTCCAGAAGGCCTCCGATCACCAGCGGTTCGCCGTCCCTCAGCACGGTCCGGTTTTCCACCTTGCGGGTCCGAAGGGCCGGGATGTCGATGCCGCTGGTCGTGATCTTGTTGTCCCAGTCCAGTTCCGAGACCTCGGCCGATAGGTGCAGCAGGATGTCCCCGTCGCTCTGGACTTCCGGGACGATGGTCATGATGACCCCGTAGGGTTTCCACTCGATCTTGACCTGGTTGTTGTCGACGCCAACGGGGACGGGAATCTCCCCGCCCACGTTGATGAAGGCCTTTTCGCCGCTGAGGCCGCTGACGCTGGGCCGGCTCAGGATTTTCGTTTGGGAGTTGCTCTTGACGGCTTCGAATAGGCCTGACAGGTTCGAAGCCACGTCGGCGGCCCGGTTCCACGTGAATCCGAGCTGTCCCAGTTCGGAATTGACGAGGTCGACGGTTCCGGAAGAAACCTGCCCGCTCCCCCCCTCCAGGTAGGATAGGCCGAGTTTCTGCCCGTCGCCTTTCGACATTTCCATGACGATGGCCTCGATCTTCACCCGCGGGTCGCCCTCCACGTTCAACAGGTTCACGACGTTGGGCGCGTAGGCTTTCGCGATGGCTTCCGCACGGCGCTTGTCGTAAGGGGTTTTCACCGTCCCCTCCAGGATCACCGTCGTGTCCGTCACCGCGATCTTGACGCCCGGGTACTGCAGCATCTGCTGGATGTCCCAGGTCCGGACCCGTCGCGTGGTGTGGACGAGGACGTCGAAGGTGTGACGCCCCTTCGCGTCCCAGACGACGAGGGAGGAAACGCCCTCCGATTTCCCGAACAGCAAGAGCTCGTTCCTGCTGACCGGCTGGGCGTCCAGGACGTTCGGGTTGCCGATGGCGACCCGAACCACGGACTGGAAGGCCAGCGGCGCGTTTTCCCCCGTTTCCAGGTGGAAGGTCCGTTCCGGCTCCCCGAAGCTCGCGCCGGGGAACAGGAAAAATAAAGCGAAAAGCAGTCCGGCCAGGGATATTTTCATCTTGCCTTTCATGGTTTAGGCCTCCTCACTGTGGGGGAACCGGGACAGACTCGGTCTTTCCCGGCACCATGACTTCCACGGACCAGCCGGCCTGGGTGCGCCGCACGGCCCGTTTCGTGCCGGACGGCCCGGAAGCGGGCTGTGGTGCAGCTGCCGTCCCGCCCGTTCCTCCCTGTCCTGCGGCATTCCGTTCCCTCCAGGCCTCCGGCTCGGGACCGGCGTAGACGGCTGCCGGGCTTTGGGTGTCCTCCCCGGCGGGCCTCAGGGAAAGCCACAGGTCCCCGCGCCGCTGGGCCCACGCAAGGATCGGGGCCTGCTGGGGCGTGACTTCCAGGACGACCGACTTGGCAAGGTCGGCGGCGAGGGCCTTTTTCCTTTCATCGGAAGCTCCGGCCGAGTCGATCCCGATGGCCAGGACCTTCAGCCCTGAAAGGAGGTTGCGGGCCGGCGTGATGCCCCCCGGCCTTTTTTCGAGAATCACGACGTCCACGCGGTCGTCGGTCCGGATGTGTCTCGAGACGAGGGACACCTCGTCCACG
>ENA-OSEO01004295-OSEO01004295.1-sediment-metagenome-genome-assembly--contig:-NODE-4295-length-15255-cov-5.018843_pt1 | contig 15255 bp, 11 predicted proteins | sample MGYA00237883_ERZ534232 | MGnify/ENA metagenome assembly ERZ534232 | reverse complement strand
GATGTATTGACCAATCAGCCGGTACAATTTTATCTGTACAGCTCCAGTTACCGTACAGGGGATCGCGTGGGGGATTTTGTTACCGTCGACGATAGCCTCACCCCGCTTCCCCCCCTTCACACGGTGATCAAGTTCGGCAAAAAGGCCGGGGAGACCATGGTTCCGGTCGAGGTGGAGGCCGATTACACAGAGATGGGCAGCCTGGCCGTCTGGTGCCGTTCCATTCTGAGCCCCCACCGGTGGCGATTCGAGTTCCGGTTGCGGCAAACGGACCAGGGGCCTGCGGTGTCGGACAGAGAGGTTTTTGAGGAATCATTGATAACTGAGGCCTTAAAGGAGGTGAAAAAGGCCTTCTCCGCCAAAGGCGGGAACAGGGAGACGGCGCGTCTCGCCAGGACGATTGCCGCCGTGGTGGACCGCCCCAGGGAGGCATGGCCCCTCGGTTTGATCCGTCGAATCGTCGACAGCCTCCTCTCTCTCAGCTCACTCAGGGGACGCGACTTGGACCATGAAGCCCGGTGGCTGAACCTGATCGGGTTTTGCATGCGGCCTGGATTCGGGGATCCCCTGGACGAGCATCGTATGGGAAATCTCTGGAAGATATTCAATGAAGGATGGATGCATGGCAAGCATGCGCAGGTGAGGTCCGAATGGTGGGTGATGTGGCGAAGGGTGGCAGGGGGCCTTACAGCGGGTCAGCAGGTTAAGGTGCTGCAGGAAATATCATCGCTGATCCGGCCCGGAAAAGGGGGTAAAAGGGGGAGGTCTGCCCCGCAGGAGCATATGGAGATCTGGATGGCCGTGGCTAACCTGGAACGAATCCCGGTGAACGACAAGGTCGTCTGGGGAGGCCTTCTCTTGGACAGTCTCCGACCCGGCAAAACCCGGCCCCAATACTGGTGGTCCGTCTCAAGGATCGGTGCCAGGGAACCCCTCTACGGGCCCATTGACCGGGTTGTTTCGCCGGGCGTGATTGCCTCCTGGATCGACCGGATCTTAAAAGTAGAATGGCGGGACCCCAGGCCGGTGGGCGCTGCCCTGGCCCAGATGGCCCGCCTGACCGGGGACCGGAAGCGGGACCTGGACCCGGAGCTTGTGCACCGAGTCATAGACTGGCTGGCCCCTCAGGAGTGGTCCGAACCCTATATAAGGCCGTTAAAAGAGGTCGTTCCTTTAGACCGTCACGAAGAGACCCTGATCTTCGGTGAATCTCTCCCCTCGGGCATCCAATTGCGGGTCGGTTGAACGGGGATCGGTTATCAAAAGCGGTTAATCTATAGTGCGCTCTGCATGCGCTTGGATACCGCAACAAACCACGGTAACCCGATCTGTTATTGACGATGAATTTGAAGGGCCTGAAGCAGCTGCTTGAGCCCTTTTTTTCTCCTGAATATGAAAAACACTCCAGGATTACTTGACACGCGACCAAGTGTGGTTAGCTTTGGACAATGATGGATCATCATGCAACAAGATGAACTATCATGATACCGGTTGATGGGAGCAGCGTTGTGAAAAGGATGCCTGAATATGTGAGGCGACAAAACTGCGGGAGGGTTCTCAAGGAACTGCGACAAAGGTTCGGCAGCATGTCAGTGGCCGAGCTTGCCAAAACGCTGGGCGTTGCTCGCAGTACGATCATGAGGATCGAGGCGGGACAGACGGCGCCCTCAGACGACATTTTGAACAGATTGAAGGCGATCCAGGTGATTGGAATATCCAGATTTCAGAGTTTGTCAGAAACAGACAAGGACCGGTTTTCACAGGTTATCGAGGAGTTGGGCGAGAATCCGGAGTTGTTTGCCACCAGTGGAATGTTAAGGGAACTGACGCCTGCGGGGATACTTGCCGGTCTGGGGACCATCGCAGGCGCGTCCCTAAATGTATCGTCATCCGTGGTCAGTTCCATTCCGATCCTGTCCAGTCTGGCCGGGTACGGGCTGGTGAAGGGACTGAAATCGGTTCTGGAGGCGAACAAGCTGTTGTGCGTCGAGAATGGGGGGGTCTGGGAGATTCAAACACGAAGGGCCGCAGAGCTGGAGAAGGAGGCAAAAGAAATGGACGGAAAAAGGAAAAACGAAGAGAAGAATGGTGGGGTCGGTTTTGATTTTGGGCTTGGCGGGTTGTTCAAGGGCCTGGGTAGTCTGATCGATGCCGCGAACAAGCTGGCGGAAAAGGGCGAAGAGCTGTCCAAATCGGGTGAAATCGATTTCAGCGGACTGGACAAGATCAAGGGGCTAAAAGACCTCAAGGGCGTCTACGGGGTCAGGGTGCGCACCCTGGCTGACGGCAGGCCATCGGTTCAGCCGTTCGGCAATATCAAGCGGACGCCCAAAGGGCCGGTGGTCGAAGAGGTGCGGGAGCCCATAGTGGACGTGTTCGACGAATCCGATGGGATTCATGTGGTGGCGGAGATGCCTGGGATCGACGAAAAAGACATAACCCTCGGTATTCAAGGAGACATCCTCAATATCAGGGCGGAGGACCCGAATCGAAAATACCAGAAAGAAGTGCTCCTGTCTCGAGAGGCCAATCCAGAGGATATGAAATGGACGTACAAGAATGGGATCTTGGAGGTCAAGATAGCGGCGAAGGGTCATTAGTCATTTGACCTTGGACGTTGGACTTCGGGCTACCGCATCATTGGCTTCACTGTCATTCAATAGCCATTCAATAGTCATTCGGTGGTCATTTGGCCTGCGGCCGTCATTCCATCGACATCGGATTTTGGGTTTTCAACACGTATGAGAAGCCTCCTTTACATCCCAATGATTCACGCGGACGCCGATCTGGGAAGCATGGCCCCATCCCTTAATAGAAGAAGCCTCGAAATATGCGGGAGGGAGAGGTGGCTCAGACATAAGGAAATCGTCGCGCAGTTCTGGGAGAGGATCCGTGACTATTTTAAAGAGATAGACCCAGCAGGCCTGAAGATTTACCAGGACGGGCTGATGGCCGACGGCGAACTCGGGAGAAGGATCATCGAAGAGGGGGCCAGAAGGGGGAGCCCGAATCATCAGATTGTCCTCGATTTGATCACGCGGGGCGCCATGCTTCGTAAAACTGAGGATGTCGAACTCCTCAAAAGGGAATTGGATCGCATCCTGCAACTTGCGGGAACCGGCTCCGAACCGGAAGAGGGGATCGTCACCTCATACACGAATGAAGGAGCGCGGCTCATGGCGGAAAGGGACCGGTTCATCGCAAGGACCATCAACCAAACCCTGAAAGAAGGGGAGACGGGGGTGCTTTTTATCGGTGCTTTTCATAACGTCATTGCGGAACTGGAGGATGATATCAAGGTCAGCGAGTTGAAGCGTTTGGATACGGTGAAGGCATATTTTGTGACCGTGATGGCCGGCGACGATGAAGAGGTGTTCGAGCAGTTGGCGTCGTATATGGTTTCAGACAGTCCAACGTCCAAAGGCCAGTAGGCAGTAGGCAGTAAGCAGTAGGCCGTGACCACCGAATGACAGCGAAGCGAATGACCACCGAATGACGGCCGAAGGCCCAATGTCTTCTTTCCTTGACAGTCCCGTCCAAGTTGGCGTAGCATTCACATGGCTCCGTCCATTTCAACCATCTCACTTTTGCTGAAGTTACACATCATTACGGGAAACTGTACGCGGATTATCGCGGAGGCGCTGACCATGCCGGAAAACAGCATCCTGATTGCCGATGACGACGCTCAAATCCGTAAAATGCTCACCCGATTACTCGAAGATGAAGGCTACCGGCTCTTCAAGGCATCCAATGGGAGGGAGGCAATTGAAGTTGTTCAGAACCATGCGATCGATCTGGCGATTTTGGCTGTCGTCATGCCGGAGATGGGCGGGGTCGAGGCCCTGAAACGGATCAAGGAGATTGACAGGACCATAGAGGTCCTGATGATTACCGGGTATGCGGAAATTGAGCCGCTGAGGAAGATCATTTTCGACTACGGCGCCTTCGATTATCTCCTCAAACCGCTTGAGGCTGTTGAATTCAAGCTTGCGGTCCAGAGGGCCCTGAGCAACAGGGAGGTTGTCTTAAAGAGCAATCTTGCCCGGGATGAACTGGAACGGAGAATCGATGAACTGGAGAGAGATTCCAAGGACAAGACCTACAGGCTGAGAGAAGCCCAGATCAACTACAGGGATATTGTTGAAAACTCCACTGACGGCATTGTCATAACCCAGGACAACCACATCCTATTTTCAAATAAAAGGTGTATGGAATCGACAGGTTATGGCATGTGGGAACTGTTGAATATCCCATTTATCGAGATCCTTCACCCGGATGACCGGGTCGCGGCAATGGAAAGATACTGGCGGCGGTCAAGGGGTGAGGACGTGCCTCCTATCTCCACTTTCAGGGTGATGAGAAAGGACGGGTCTTTTTTCTGCGTTGAAGACCATGCGGCAAGGACCTTGTGGGGAGAAGGTCCTGCTGTCTTACATGCGATACGCGATATCTCAGAACGCATGGACGCCGAGGAGTCTCTGAGAATAAAGGATGCTGCCCTGGCCAGCTCCATCAGCGGTATTGCGCTTGCAGATCTTGAGGGAAATGTCACATACGCGAACAGGGCGTTTCTTAGAATGTGGGGATATTCCAATGCCGGTGAAATTATCGGGAAACCGATTCGAAGGGTTTTCCACAGTAAAATCAAGGGTGCAAAGGCGGTTGAGGTATTACGAACGAAAGGGGGGTATGTAGATGAGGTCGCTGCGGTCCGAAAAGACGGGGCAACCTTTCACGTTCAGGTCTCGGCAAGCATGGTTTTAGATGAGTTGAACAGACCGATCTGCATAATGGGTTCATTCCTCGACATCACAAAACAGAAAAAGGCCGAGGAATTTATGTTGCAAACGGAAAAGCTTTCCTCATTGGGGCAGCTCTCTGCCGGTCTTTCCCATGAGCTGAGAAATCCATTAGCCGTGGTCAGTTCCTGTTCGCAATTCTGTCTTGAGAATATGAAGCTTGAGGGGTTGGTGCGGGAGAATTTTGAGGTCATATACCGGAACAGTCAGCGGGCGAGCAAACTCATCAGTGAGCTGCTGGCGTTTGCAAGGCCGGAACAGTTGGAGCATAAAGAGGTGGACGTCAACGAGGCGCTGACAAGCGTATTGCAGATGAGCAGACTGGAGGTGGACCCCTCCCGCGTCGGCTTTGTACGCCGTTTGAGAAAGGGGCTCCCAAAGATCATTGGAGACAGAGAGAAGCTGGGACAGGTCTTCCTGAATATCATCCAGAACGCCATTCAAGCGGTTTCAGACAGGGGGGCCATCGTCCTTGAGTCGCGGTTCATCGAAAAGGAACATATGGTGGAAGTGAGCATTATCGATAACGGGCCTGGCATCCCGGAAGACTGCATCAACAAGATCTTTGATCCCTTCTTTACCACTAAAGCCAGCGGGACCGGCCTGGGTTTGAGCATCTGTCATTCCATCGTGGAGAAACATCATGGGACTATCGCTGTGGAACGGGCTGAGAAAGGGGGCACTCGGGTATGCGTGCGGCTGCCGGCGATAGGATACAGGGAGGATAACGATGCTGGTTGAGGACCAGGCCCCGGGTCAAAGGCAGATACTGCTGGTGGATGACGACAGCGATTTCCGATGGACAACAGGGAACGTCATCAAGGCTGCCGGATACCGGGTCATTCATGCAGCAGACGGCTATGAAGCGCTGCGCTTTTTGGAAAAGGATATCCCCCACATGGTCCTCCTGGATTACCGGATGCAGGGGCTGAACGGTTTACAGGTGGCTGAGGCGATTAAACAGCGGATCCCCGCCGTACCTATTGTAATGATCACGGCCTATGCCCAGATCGACTCTGCTGTGAAGGCGATGAAGATGGGCGTATATGATTACGTCACCAAGCCTGTAGACAACAACGATCTCCTCTTTACCATCCGGAGGGCCCTGGAAAAGCGGGACCTGATGGATGAAGTGGCGCGGCTCAGGAGCGTCCTGAATGAACGGGCCTCCCTGCATGAGGCGATGGGGAAAAGCGACCCGGTCAGAAAGCTGATCCGGCATGTGGAAAAGGTTGCGCCTACCTCATTTACGGTACTGATAGAGGGAGAGAGCGGGACGGGCAAGGAGCTTGTGGCTCGTGCTATCCACCATCTGAGCGAGGTGGAAAGCGGTCCGTTTGTGGCCGTGGACTGCGGGGCCATCCCTGAAACCCTGATCGAAAGTGAACTCTTTGGTTACATGAAGGGCGCCTTCACCGGGGCCTCCGGCGACAAGCCGGGACAATTCGAATTGGCCGACGGCGGGACCCTTTTTCTGGACGAGGTAGGCAATCTCCCTTATACGGTACAGCAGAAGCTGCTGCGGGCGATACAGGAACGGGTGGTACAGCGACTTGGGGGCAGAAAACCGGTGGAGATTGATGTCCGGATAGTGGCTGCGACGAACCAGTCCCTCGAAAAAGACGTGGGGTCGGGGAGCTTTCGGCCCGATCTTTATTTCAGATTGAGCGAGTTTACCATTCGGGTGCCTTCCATGAGGGACAGGAAAGAGGATATCCCCTACCTGGCCAAGAAGTTCGTGGATGAAGCGGAAGGGGAACTCAACAAGAGATGCGGCGGGTTTTCCAGGGAGTCCCTGATTGCCCTCTCTTCATATCACTGGCCCGGGAATGTACGCGAGCTGCGAAATGTGATCCGCGAGGCCGTTCTCCTCTGCGAGGAAAACGCCCCGATGCAGTCTCGACATATGGCCTTCAGCCCCCATTCGATGTCAGCCGCGAAGGGGGAGGCCCCTGGTGTAATGGAGGCGGGCTGCGATGGAAAGAAGTCCCTCAGGGAGATGGTGGAATCCTATGCTGCTGCCGTTGAAAAAGGGATTATCGAGGAGGCCTTGGCCGAATCAGAAGGAAACAAAAGCGGGGCTGCCAGGAAACTCAAGGTGGATTACAAGACCCTCCTCAGAAAGATGAAGGCATATGGGATTAAGTAGCAGTCCAAAGTTCAAGGTCAAAAGTCCAGTGACTAATGACTATTGACCAATGACCGAATGACCGAATAACCACCCTCCATCGCCCAACGTCAGAAGATCCAAAATCCGCAATCCAAAATCCAAATTCCGAAATCCCGCGCCCACCTATTGCACGCCTGCCATAATTGGGGTGGCGATGCCATACCTTTTTGTTGTTCCCCGGGCCTCCTTTTGCTCGCCCCATTTCGGATAGTTCAATCAATTCAGATAGGTTTGACGTCCCATTGCCTATGGCACAGAAAATGCTAAATAAAAGGCAAAACCTGTGTCGATCTGAAATTGAAGGGAGGTGAAAAGGCATGGCAATGGAAAAAGCGATGGCATCCTCAAGTCTGGCAGAGGTTGTCGACAGGATCCTTGACAAGGGTGTTGTGGTAGATGCATGGGCCAGGGTATCCCTGGTGGGCATCGAACTGTTGGCCGTTGAGGCCAGGGTCGTGGTGGCCGGTGTTGAGACCTATCTCAAATACGCTGAGGCCATCGGTCTCACCGCAACCGCGTAGGGGTTGGTGATCCGTCTGAGGGCGGGCTGTCTTTCAGCTCGGCGCATCAACAGAAAAGGAACATATAGCAGCCTAAAAGAGTGAAAGGAGATTTTATTATGGCAATGGAAAAAGCGATGGCATCCTCAAGTCTGGCAGAGGTTGTCGACAGGATCCTGGACAAGGGTGTTGTGGTAGATGCATGGGCCAGGGTATCCTTGGTGGGCATCGAACTGCTGGCCGTTGAGGCCAGGGCCGTGGTGGCTGGTGTTGAGACCTATCTCAAATACGCGGAAGCCATCGGTCTCACCGCAACCGCGTAAGAGCGTCTCGATTTACTCACAACTGAAGGGAGATTGCCAGGTATCCTTGAGATCTCAGAGGCGTCATGGACCCCTCTCAGAGCAAATCAGATTATAGCAGACGCATCTTGAGCATATCTGAAATCTCCGGCCGCATTACTGGAAGACCGTAAATAAGTCTGACAATACTCCCTTCTTCGATTTGAAGGTTTGAACCAATTGTCCGAGTTATTTGCGGTTTTTTTATGGTGGGAGGTAAAGAAGTGGAAACCGGCCAGGAATTGAAGACATTGGCGAACAGCATCATCGACTCTTATGAAGGGCGCGTGAGGACAGTGAACGGCCTTATGGAGCAGGCCTATGGGTTTCTCAGGAGTTTTCAGATGGAGTTGGAGGAGATGATCGAGCGGCTGAGGGACAACCTTGCCAAGGGAGAAAGCCTGCGGAAAGCGGATTTCGACCGGATGATGACTGATTTAAGCGAAAGCCGGCTTTCTCATCAACTGATAGCGGAAGATGTGCTGAGCCGTTTTCAAAAGGAAGAGATGGAGATGATCGACCGGCTCAGGAAGATCGTCATCTCGGGTGGCCGCTCGGACGTCAAGGATATGGAGTCAATTAGGGACGACATCCTCAGACGCCAGAAGGAACGGGAGACCGGCGTCATCCAGGCGCTTAAACGGGTCCAGGTGGAGCAGGAAGAACTCAAGGCGGCCATCAAACGCCTTCTGAGCAAGGGAGAGGACGTGAAGATACGTGATTTCAAGCTCATGCTCACATCCCTCAGAATCCAGCAGGGCGACCGTGAGATACAGCTCGGCCGCATGCTGGAGGATCTTGATCTGGCACGCAACAGGGTTCAAAGCCAGTGGCAGGCGGTGGCGGGGTGCCATTAGTCGTTGGCCATTGGGTCTGCGGCCGTCATTCGTTGGTCATTCGGTTGTCATTCGCTTCGCTGGCATTCGATAGTCATCCATTGTTATCGTGGCCAGGGACCTGCAATTTTACCAATGAGCAATGACCAATTACGCCAATCTGCATCCCCTAAGGATCAGGTTCGCAAACAGAAACCTTCAAGACGTCCTTGAAAATATGATCGGGGTGTAGCAATACCCCCTTCTCGCGGAACGTGGAATCTCAAGCATGTCTTTATTCACGACCAAATGGTCGAAGGAGGATCACCCATGTTAGCAGAGAATATGACAAGATTGGCAGAAGAGATTGCCGATGCCTACGAAGATAGGGTGAGAAGCATCTCTGAAATAAAGACAGAAACTGCCGAGAAACTGGCGGGGTTCAGAGCGGACCTTGAGGACTCAAACAGGGAGCGGGCCGAAAGGGTTCATTCGGAACTCAAGGAGATGGGCGACACCCTGAGATCTGATTTGAATGCTTTCAGGTCCGGGCTGGCCCAGTTCAAGGACGATTTGGATGAAGCGGAGAGAGAGCGCAAGGCCGAGGCCAGGGAGGAGATATCCGAACGATCTCAGCACATCGCCAATCTTCGGAAAGATACCATGAACCTGGTCAATGACTTTGAGAATGCGCGGAAAGATATGTGGCGCCGTCTGAAATCAGACCTGGAAGATTTCACATCCGCCCTGACAAGTTTCAGGGTAGATCTTGCCGCGGATCATAAGGAGCGTGTGGAGATGATCCGCGCTCAGCTCAAAGAGACGGGCGACAGTCTCAGGTCGGACCTGAAAGCGTTCATGTCATTGCTGACGCAGTTCAAGGCGGATCTGGATAAGGCGGAAAGGGTCAGAAAAGAGGAGGCCCTGGGCGAAATAGCCGAGCGTAGAAGGGATGTCGGCGCCGTGCTGGAAGGTACACGGGACCTGCTGAAGGAATTCGGGACGGCGCGAGAGGAGATGTGGGACAGCCTGAAATCCCAATTAGAGGTCTTCACATCCGAGCTGGCGCAGTTCAAGGCGGATCTGGACAAGGCGGAAACAGACCGGCAGGAAACCATGGGACAGGACCTGAAAGAAAAGGCCCAAGAACTGAGATCAACCCTGAGCGGGTTTGCATCGGAACTGTCTGCCGGCGTTGCAGAAATGATGGGGCAACTAAACAAGGACCGCGGCGAGGCGACCCGGGCGTGGAGCCAGATTCTCTCTGCCATGCGAATGTCCAGAGGCGAAAAGGCGATGACACCTCAGATAGGGGCGAAACCTGTGGTGATACCAGAGACTGTTCCGACGGCAGTTCAAGAAAAGACGTCGGAAAGTCGCCCCGAGGAGGTGGCGGCAGAAAGAGCGCCCATGCCGGAACCCGCCGTCGAGACCGATGTCAAGGCAGAACCGGAAGAGGAGGTCGAGGAAGAATTGGATCAAAGAGAGGGCCTGATCAGCGAGATCCTAGGCCTATTGGAAGAAACCCCGGGCGGGTTGAGGATGGTGGAGCTTGCCGGGACCTTGGGTGTGGAAAACTGGCGTTCCCTGATTCCGATTATGAGAGAACTCCTGGACGGGGGGGATGTCAAGAAAGAGGATTCGACCTATTTTATTGCATAACCGTTTGCGGGTTGGCTGGTTCTGTGTTTTCATGAGCCCGGGTCCTGCTCACCCCGGCTGTATTGCCCGGGACTGATGTGCAGCCTATGGGGGTGGTATAGATCCCCGGATGGCGCATGCCGTCTGCTGTATGTTGCCGGGGAAGGCAGTGGCCCGGAAGGAGAGAGGCAATGACGTTTAAAGCAAACCTGAAGGTTGAGGGGAAAGACCCCCTGAAGTGCGCCTTTTGTCAAGGCACCGGGATGGACCCGTTTGAACTTCTATCCGACCAATCTGTCTGTCAGGTCTGCGGAGGGAAGGGCAGGGTGACCATCCGGGGGTCTTTCAGAAAATGCGCATATTGTAAAGGAACCGGTGTTCAGCCTCAACGCCGTCTGGTCTGTACCGTTTGCGGCGGTAAGGGGGTGGTGAAGGCAACGGCGCCGGCGGAAGATTGTCCCCATTGCCATGGGAGGGGATGGGCCCCGGGCCAATATCTCCCCTGTCTGACATGCGGCGGCAAGGGGGTAGTTGGTCATTAGTCATTCGACGTCGGACCTTGGACCTCAAAACCCACGCCACTGCCTTGAATTGAAGAAAGGAGGCATTTATGTCAATCGACGGAAGCATAACGGTTCTGGAGCCTTGCTCCCTGCCGAATTTCGTGGAAACGCCCTATGTGCGTGATATTGCGGAAAGGGCCATGTCGTATATTGCGGCCGGTTTTCCGATCCATTTTCGGGGGATTTCCGGGACCGGCAAGACCACTCTCGCCATGCACGTGGCGGCCATGATCGGCCGGCCCGTGGTCATGATCCACGGCGACGAGGAGTTTTCCACATCCGATCTGGTGGGCGGGGAGACCGGTTTTCGCAGCCGCAAGGTGGTGGACAACTATATTCATACGGTCCTTAAGACCGAAGAGGATATGCATAAAAGATGGGCGGACAATCGTCTCACCGTGGCCTGCAAGAACGGATTTACCCTCATATACGATGAGTTTACCCGAACACGGCCCGAGGCCAACAATATCCTTCTGTCGGTCCTTCAGGAGAGGATGCTGGATCTTCCTGCCCCGCGCCATGGAGAGGGGAACTACCTGAAGGTCCACCCGGATTTTACAGCCATATTTACCAGCAATCCGGAGGAATATGCGGGGGTTCACAGGAGTCAGGATGCCTTGCGGGATCGGATGATCACCCTCGACGTCGATTATTTTGACGAGGAGACCGAGGTGCGGATCACCGAATTCAAGTCAGGCCTTGTCAATGGGGATGCCACCAAGATCGTCAGGATTGTAAGGGGGCTGAGAGATTCCGACGCCTATGAATTCGCCCCGACCATCCGCGGCTGCATCATGATTGCCAAAACCCTTTCGGTCCGACAGGCCAGTGTGGACAAAAAGGACCCGGTATTCAGGCAGGTCTGCATGGACATCCTCTCCTCCGAAACCAGCCGGATCGGAACGGCCGGGAGCCATGCGAAGGTCAAAGAGGTCATTAATGAATTGATCGATCAGATCTGTTAGGGGGCAAAGGAGGGATTCCATGGCAAAAGGGATTCGAACGCTTGGGCACATCAAGACGCTCATGGGAATGAAACACCGTTCCCTGCCCAAGGCCGACCGGGCAAACGATGCGGAAATCTATCTCTTGAGAAACAATTTGGCCCTCTCCATCAAGGAATTGGCCAGTATCAACCAGAGAAGAAAGACCATAGAAACGAGGATTCAAGACATCGAGACAAGGATCGCCGAACTGGAGGCCCAAGAGAAGGAAAAACGGGCTCAACTGGCGGACAATACCGGCGAAACAAGAATCAAGCCCAGGGGCAATATGAAGGTCATGAAGATCGATTATTGAGAGGGGGGACCTATTGAGGAGGCACACTCAAAGGAGCGGCGACGTATGACCAAAGAGGGAAAATATGTGTACTGCATCATAGAAGGGAATGAAGGGCGTAACTTCGGACCCATCGGCATCGGAAAACGGGGGGATGTTGTCTCCACTATCGGATTCAATGACATCAGTGCAGTCATCAGCAGTTCGCCGGTGAGCAAATATGTGATAGACCCCGAGAACCTCGTGGCCCATGAAAAGGTCATCGAAGAGGTGATGAAGGACTATACGGTGTTGCCCCTCAGATTTTGTACGATCGCAAACAGCGCCGAAGAGATCCGAACCTTTTTGCGGAGGCGATACGGGGAATTCAAAGGAATGCTCCGGGATTTGGACAACAAGGTGGAAATAGGCCTCAAGGCCAGGTGGACTCGCATGAAGGGGATTTTTGATGAAATTGCCAGAGATGACCCGGGTGTGAGGGAGGGAAAGAAAAGGGCTGAAGGCCATGCCAGCGACCCGGACAGCGATGAAAAGATCGCCCTTGGGAAGGCGGTCAAGGCGGCCCTGGCCAGGAAAAAGAAAGTGGAAGAAGAAAAGATCTTAAACAAATTTAAGCGGGTGGCCCTGGATCTCCGCAGGAACGAGCCCGTGGGCGACGATATGTTCCTCAGCGCGGTATTCCTCATCGACCGGACACGTGAAAAACAATTCGACTTTCTCGTCGAAGACCTGGCCAAGATCTACAAAGACACTGCCGATTTCAAGGTGGTGGGACCGGCCCCCCCCTTCAACTTCGTCAATATTGAGATGAAACTGTAGGGGGCCAACGTCGAATGACCACCAAAGGGACGAACGTCGAAAATCGAACGTCCAACATCCAACGTCGAATGTAATGACCAATGACCAATGCTAATGACTAATGACCACCGAATGACGATGAATGACGGCCGAAGGCCAAATGACGGCGAAGCCTAATGACCGCGCAGCGAATGACCAAAGGTTCTGTCTATGAATACTGAAAAAACGAAAAAGAAAAGCGGAATGATCGTATTAAAGGTCGCCGAGGCCGGCTCAAAGGATGTGGGACGAGGCATTGTGCGGCTGGACCCTGCCGATTTCGAGAAGATCGGCGTTGAAGTGGGCGATGTGGTTTCACTGACGGGAAAAAGGGAAACCGTGGCCAAGGTCCTGCCCGCTTATATGGAAGACCGGGGCCAGGGATTTATCCGTCTGGACGGCATTGCCAGGGAAAACGCGCAGGTGGGGATCGATGAAAAGGTCACGGTCGGCCGGTGCGACTTTCAACCGGCGCAGAAAATCGTCGTTGCTCCCCTCACGCTGATGCGATCCTATGATGCCCGGTATATCGGCAGCCTGTTGGAGGGGCTTCCCCTGATGGAAGGGGACCTGGTGCGGGCAAGACTGATCGGCTCCCGGACACAGGATTTCAAGGTGGTCTCCACGAGACCCGCCGGGGTGGTGATGATTCATCCCAAAACCGCCATGGAGGTCGAGCAGAAGAAAGAGCCTGGGGAGGGGAGGAGTCGCATCTCTTATGAGGATATCGGCGGCCTCGGAAAAGAGATCCGCAGGATCAGGGAGATGATCGAACTCCCTCTGAAATATCCCCAGGTCTTTGAACGCCTGGGCATCGATCCTCCCAAGGGAGTATTGCTGCACGGTCCGCCGGGGTGCGGCAAGACCCTCATTGCCCGGGCTGTGGCCAATGAGACCGATGCCTTTTTCCGGACCATCAGCGGACCGGAGATTATGAATAAATTCTACGGACAGAGCGAGGCCAACCTCCGGAAGATTTTTGACGAGGCCTCGGCCCGGGCCCCGAGCATTATTTTCCTGGATGAAATCGACGCGATTGCGCCCAAGCGGGAGGAGATGGGGGGCGAAAAGCAGGTGGAAAAGCGGGTGGTGGCCCAGCTCCTGGCACTCCTTGACGGCCTTTCCTCCAGGGGCCAGGTCATCGTGATTGGCGCCACCAATATCCCCAATGTCCTGGATCCTGCACTGAGGAGACCGGGCCGTTTTGACCGGGAGATCGAGATCGGCATCCCCGACATGAACGGCCGTCTGACCGTCCTGGATATCCATACCCGGGGGATGCCCCTGGCCGGAGACGTTAACCTGGACAAAATGGCGGAAATCACCCACGGCTACTCCGGCGCCGATATTGCCGCCCTGTGCAAGGAGGCGGCCATGCGGGCGCTGCGCAAAATACTCCCCGAGATAGACTTCACCGGGGACACCGTCCCCGCCGAGGTGCTCAACAAAATAGAGGTCACCCAGCAGAACTTCTACGAGGCCTTCCGCTCCATGACCCCCTCCGCCCTGCGGGAGGTGCTCATTGAAAGTCCCAACGTGCGCTGGTCGGACATCGGGGGGCTGGCGGAGGCCAAGCAGTCCCTGCAGGAAAGCGTGGAATGGCCCCTGAAATACGGGGCGGTGTTCAGCCACATGGACGCCCATCCACCCAAGGGCATTCTGCTGTACGGCCCGCCGGGCACCGGCAAAACCATGCTGGCCAAGGCGGTGGCCACGGAAAGCGAGGCCAACTTCATCAGCGTCAAGGGACCGGAGTTCCTCTCCAAATGGGTGGGAGAGAGCGAAAAGGCGGTCCGCGAAACCTTCCGCAAGGCCCGCCAGGCGGCTCCCTGCATCATATTCTTCGACGAGCTGGACGCCATCACCCCCACCCGGGGGGGCAGCGCCGACTCCCACGTGACAGAAAGGGTGATCAGCCAGCTGCTCACCGAGCTGGACGGCCTGGAGGAGCTGCGGGACGTGACGGTGATTGCCGCCACCAACCGGCCGGACATCATCGACCAGGCACTGCTCCGCCCGGGTCGCTTCGACCGCCACATCATGGTGCCCGCCCCCGACCGGGGGGCGCGCCGGGAGATATTTGCCATCCACACCCGGAACAAGCCCCTGGCCGGAGACGTGGATCTGGATCGGCTGGCCGAGCAGACCGAGGGGGGCGCCGAGGGCCAGGCCGAGCGGGCCTCGGACGAACCGATTCACCAGGCGGCCCTCATCCTCAACCAGGCCCGGCTGGTGGCGGCCGGCATAAACGCCACCCGGCCTCAGGAACGGGTGGCCGACCACAACCACTACGACTACCTCCTGGCCAACC
>ENA-OSEO01004294-OSEO01004294.1-sediment-metagenome-genome-assembly--contig:-NODE-4294-length-15256-cov-3.348442_pt1 | contig 15256 bp, 17 predicted proteins | sample MGYA00237883_ERZ534232 | MGnify/ENA metagenome assembly ERZ534232 | reverse complement strand
GTTCACGGGAAGGGCACCGGTACCCTGCGCCAGATGGTGTCCCGGTACCTCAACCGGCACCCCCTGGTCAAATCGTACCGGCTGGCCGGTTACGGGGAGGGCGGCGCCGGGGTTACCATCGTCGAGCTGGGCTGAAAAACCGTACCGCCCGGGTTAGCAGCCCCCAATCGCTTTGCCGGGAATCACCGCTCTGACCGGCCTGCCCAACATTACAGGACGGTGAAGAACCGCTCGGTCCGGCTGACCGCATTGAAAGCAGGGCTATTTTTAGCTATAATGAGTTTGCTACCGTGGTGAGTGTAGCCCAGAGGTCTAAGGCGCCAGGTTGTGGCCCTGGAGAACGAGGGTTCAAATCCCTCCGCTCACCCCACCATCCGGCGCCTCTGAGGCCGACGCCTTCACGCGATACCTGCGCCTGTAGCTCAACGGACCAGAGCAGGTCTTCGGGGCCGGCGCTGGGTGTCCACCGGGTATGCGCCGTTCCACAATCCATTGAAGAAATGTCCGGCATTCACCCCGATAAATTTGCTATCGTAACCACCTTCCTGAACGACAACGGTGGGCAACTGAAGCAGGCCTATCATTCTGCCGTTATCTTCAAAATCCGTTGCTTCGAGATTCCAGGTACCCGTAGGGTCCCCTGTCGCCGTATCCAGTCCTAACGCCACTACCAGGAAGCGCGGTTTGAAACGGGCTACGCGTCTCAACGCCTTTCTCAATTCCTGCCGATAATGTTCGCTGGTTATCTTTTCGGGAAGCGGAATATTGATATTGAAACCTTCTCCGGCTTCGGTGCCGGTTTCGCTGGCAAAACCGCTGAAGTAAGGATAGGTTATGCTGGGCTGGCAGTGGATTGATAGTGTCAACACATCGGGACGTTCGTAAAATATGTCCTGCAGGCCGTTTCCGTGGTGATAGTCTATGTCCAGTACCGCCACTTTGCCATATTCGCTCAGATACTCGGCTGCCACAGCAGCGGAGTTTATGTAACAGAAACCGCCGAAAAAACTGCGCTCGGCGTGATGGCCGGGCGGCGACACCAGAGCATAAGCCAGGCGCTGTCCTTCCAGAGCCGCTTTGGCTGCGGTCAGAGCGCAGTCCACGCTGCCTTTGGCAGCCGGGTAAGCGTTATGCCCGATGGGCGTAAAGGTATCCACGCAATAGTATCCTGCACGAATGCTCAACGCCCGGGGAGGCCTCGTTCTGTTCCGTACCGGGAAAACGCTTGGGTAAATTGATGCGCCGTTATCGAGGCCGGCGCAGACTTTTCTCAGGTAGGCTATCAGGCCCTTGTCGTGTACCGCCAGAATTCGTTTCTCGCCGAAATGGCTGGCCGCGACTTTGTGGAAAATATCAAGTTTATCCAGTTCGCGTAGAATGGATTCAATCTCGACCGGCGCTTCGACATAGCCTTTTTCCTGAACATGGTGAATTGCGGGCTGACCGGCGGCAACCAGGATGATTCTTTTATCATAGGGAACAGTGCGCTTTACGGCAGCCCGGGAAGTCTCTGTTATGTACATTGGTTTTCGCAAGCGCACCGGGTCATCTTTAAAAGAGTCAACGACCATATTGATGTAACTGGCCGGGCATATCCGGGCATACTTTCTCTCAAGTATAGCGCGAACGATTACCTTCGCCTTATCCCGTGGTAATTCGGTACCTTGACCGAGGTCGTCAAACATCAGATATGTCGGATTTGTGTCCTGAGGAGAGAGCGGAGTCTCGTAGGCGGTATTGATAATGGGCAAACTGCCGAACCTCTCGTAGAAACGCAGTCTGCTTACATTTTGCCTCCTTATTTTGGCGTCCGGGGCCAGTTTCGGGTTATCCGGCAGGCATTCTGCAAATATTCCTATGACTTTCAGGGCCAGGGCTTCCTGCCTGACTCTGGAATACAGCGCTCCACCCACCCCCTGCCCGGTGCTGCCTTTGTCGGCGGATATAAAGTCCAGGTAGCAGAACCTCAGGTCATTTTCATGGTACATAAGGGCAAAACCTTTGATTCGGCCGTGCGAGTCCTCGGCCACAAAAAGAATTGAGCGCAAGCGGTATTTCAGAGGATTGCGCAGTTTTAGCGGCAGCTCTTCTATCTCTTTCCGGCGCAGGCCGGGGAATTGAGATTTCAGGATTTCCTGGGCGCACCGGATAGCTTCCTTATCCTCGGGAGTCACATCATCGTATATCCGTCTTATTCTGAACATGGCCGATATTGCCTCCGGTGAAATTGTTCTCTATTATACAATAGACGTAGGCTGTAAGATGATTCAATTTTCTGGAGAAGCGCAATGATTATTGAAATGCCGTCCGGCAGGCAAACCTTTGATTTCGATTGCGGGGCGAAGGCTTTACAGCTGGTCCTGGCGTACTATGGCGTTGATATCCGCGAAGATATGCTTATCAAGGAACTCGCTTGCGACCGTTATGGGACTCCGGCAAATAATATAGTGGCGTTGGCGGAGAAGCATGGGTTTAGAGTCATCGCCGGGAGCAGTGTATCACTGGAAACGGTAAAGAAATATATAGATGATGAGCGTCCGGTAATTGTATTGGTGCAGGCGTGGGCAGACCGGTATATGACGATCAGAGACTGGGAAGAGGCAAATGAATACGGCCACTATGTAGTTGTCATCGGCTATCAGGACGGTAAAATCATTTTTGAGGATCCTTCATCATTTCCGAGAACGTGGATGACTGAGGAAGAGTTCCTCGCCCGCTGGCACTATACCGATGTCAGAACACAAAGAAAAATGGACCATTTCGCCATAGTGCTGCTGGGAAAAGAGCCGGTAAAAGCCAGAAGACTGGAACATATGGACTAAACCCCTCTGGAGTTCTAAAAAGAAACAGGCCGGTCTCAGGCCTGCCCCCGAAAGCGATGGAATTGACAGTACTGCGGCTAAAACTCTACAATAGTTGTTGCAAATGGAAAGCATTAGCAAGTCAGACAAGGCAATGAAAAGGGAGGCCAATCTCGCCGCATTCAATCTGGCTGGCACCCGGGTCACCGGTCAGCGAGCCTTGATTGTGGAGACCATCCGCCGGGGTCGGGGACACCTTGACGCTGACGAGATTTATCGCCAGGCTCGCGTGAAGCAACCGCGTCTCAGCCTGTCAACCGTGTATCGAACGCTACAGACTCTGAAAAGGCTGGGACTGGTAGAGGAAGTTCATATTGACGACGCCCATCACCATTATGAGGCGAAGTCGGCCTCCGAACACCACCACCTGGTGTGTCTGGGTTGCGGCCGGGTGATCGAGTTTTATTATCCTGTAGCCCGTGAAATGAAGAAGAGCGTCCCTGACGCCAGGTCCTTTGATATCGTGAGCACTGAGCTTCGGGTAACCGGCTACTGCTCCCAATGCAAGCAGTATAGAAAATAGATCACGCGCCCGTGCGCGGTCAGGGAGAGAGACCCCAATGCAGGAACGAAAGCAGGTAGCTCTGACGCAGATGCAGTCAGGGCAGAGTGGCGTAATAGTCCGGATTGAAGGAGGACATGGTCTGGTCAACCGACTTGCCGGCCTCAATGTGAGGCCCGGTAAGAGAATCACCAAGATTAGCGCTATGCTCATGCGTGGGCCGGTAACTATCGAAGTAGATAGAACACAGGTGGCCATCGGTTTCGGCATGGCTAATAAGATAATAGTCGGGCCAGGCTAAGTAACGCAGTGAAGATACTGCTTATAGGCAACCCCAATGTGGGCAAGAGCGTTGTCTTCTCGCGTCTCACCGGGGTCTGGGTTATAACGTCCAACTATCCCGGGACGACGGTAAGCTATACTTCCGGCCTTATGAAGCTGGGAGAGGAGACAGTCGAGGTTATTGATGTGCCGGGCACTTACACGCTGGAGCCTACCTCTGAAGCTGAGAAGATAGCCCGGCTTATGCTTGACACTGGAGACGTTGTCATAAATGTGGTAGATGCCACGAACCTGGAGAGGAACCTGTATCTGACCTTGCAGCTATTAGAGAGAAAGGTTCCGATAGTGGTTGCCCTGAACATGTGGGATGATACCAGACACCGCGGCATAGATATTGACCTGGACAGGCTGGAGGAGTTGCTGGGGGTGCCGGTTGTTCCAACCGTCGCCACCGCCGGCCAGGGGATAAAGGAACTGGTGGAGAGCCTTCCTAGGGCAGCCTCCCCCTCCGCTCCTGTACGCAGCCGGGACGAGCGTTGGGCGACTGTTGGTAGCATTGTGGAACAGGTCCAGCGCATTAGCCATCGCCATCATACCTGGCTCGAGCGCCTGGCGGATGCCAGCGTCAGGCCATTTTCCGGGGGCATTATGGCCCTGGCTATTCTGGCCATCGCCTTCCTGGCGGTACGCTTCGTCGGCGAAAGCCTGATTGGCTATGTCTTCGAGCCTTTGTTCAATAATCTCTGGGCACCGGTTCTGGCAGGACTAAGCAACCTGATGGGAAGCAGCGGCTTGCTCCATGATATTGTCATCGGCAAGCTGATTGGCGGTGAAGTGGACTTTGTCCAGTCATTCGGGTTGCTTTCCAGCGGGCTCTATGTTCCCTTTGGCATGGTCCTTCCCTACGTTGTCTCTTTTTACCTGGTGCTGGGTGTGCTTGAGGACGTGGGCTACTTGCCTCGCCTGGCGGTCTTGATGGATACCGTTATGCATCGCCTGGGCCTGCACGGATATGCCATTATCCCCACCTTGCTCGGGCTGGGCTGTAATGTCCCGGCCATCCTGGCTACCCGTAGCCTGGAAAGCCGGAGAGAGCGGTTCATTGCGGCGACATTGATCTCGATCGCCATACCGTGTGCTGCCTTGCAGGCGATGATTCTGGGCCTGGTGGGGGCGCGTGGGGGACAGTATGTCGCTATTGTCTATGCGACGCTGTTTGCGGTCTGGATTATTCTTGGAGCCATTCTTCGTTTTGCGGTGAGAGGCTTCACCCCCGAGCTGTTGATTGAGATACCACCTTACCGCCTCCCGCCGTGGCGAGGAGTGCTGCAGAAGCTGTGGGCGAGAAGCTACGGCTTTCTGGCTGAAGCTGTCCCCATAATTCTGGGTGCAGTCCTGGCAATCAACATTCTCTATACCCTGGGGGTATTTGACGTCGTGGCGGATTTCACCACGCCCGTGGTTACCGGCCTTCTGGGACTGCCCAAGGAGGCGGTAACGGCTCTGGTCGTCGGCTTCCTGCGCAAGGATGTGGCTGTCGGTATGCTGGCGCCCCTGGCGCTTAGCGCTGAACAGCTGGTGGTGGGCAGCGTGGTGCTGGCTATGTTCTTCCCCTGTATCGCCACCTTTGCCGTTCTCCTGAAGGAGCTGGGGGTGGCGAATATGCTTAAATCGGCGGGAATAATGATTTCGGCGGCCCTGCTGACAGGGGGACTTCTCAACGCGGTCCTCTGAGACGATGGTGGCCCCGGGGCTTCATAGGGAGCGACAGGCAAAGCCAGCTATAGCAGTGCCAGGCGGCTACCCGCGTTGTTCAGGAAGAATATGTCTTCAAATGCTTGAGACAGCTGCGCCGAGGCGCGAAAACCGGTGCAGTGCGAAGCGCCCAGTCTCTGAATGCCCATCTCCCCGAGGTCGGCTATCGTCTTCCCAATCCGTTCCCCGGAAGCACGGAAGAGATGGGTGCCACCGATGGCGGCGTATACCAGTTCTTTGCCAGTGAGTCTTTGGGCGTGTCGGAGTGTGTTGACTATTCCCCGGTGAGCACAGCCGAGAATAACCACCAGGCCAAAGTCCGTATCAATAATCAGGCCCAGGTCATCGGCCAGCGGATCAGGTCGGAGCCCGCCGTCGTCCTTAACGAACAGGTTATTTTCAATTTCCTCGTAACCTGAAAGCATCGGGATTTCACCGGTGGTCATTATATGTTCGGTGATATGGACGGGCTCTTTGACCAGGTTGAATTTTGCTCCCAGGCTTTCCAGCTCTGCCCGGGAAAATGGCATGCCGGCGTACCGGACTGTCTTCTGGTCACGCTGGACATACTTGGCCGCCCATATGTCAGGATGAGCGATAACCTCCACCTCGCTCTTTATCCTGAGCACGTCACGCAGCCCACCCGTATGGTCTGCATGTCCGTGGCTGAGCACTATCCGGTCAATTGTGGACAGGTCTATCCCCATCAGCTGGGCGTTGTGTACTGCCGAGAAACTCAGCCCGGTGTCAACCAGAATCCTCAGCCCATCCACCTCAAGCAGGATGCTGAGCCCCCATTCGGCCAGGAAGCCGTGGTTCGCCGTGTTCTCACTCAATGTGGCTATCCTGATTTCCATAAGCTTTGCCCCTCCTTGAAGGCGTATTTCATCTCTCGGGCTTCAGTATCGTCTATACGACCTCTTCCAGGGTTCGTTTCTGGAGGCAAGGTAGTCCTCTACCGCTTCTCTGAGCGTGTTTGCCGCCAGGAGAGCGCAGTGCTGGCTCTCCCGGGGTAACCCACCCAGAGCGTCCAGGACATCTTGCTGGCCGATACCATGAGCCTGGATAACGGTTTTCCCTTTGGCCAGCTCGGTAACCATGCTACCTGCCGCAATGGTGGTGCTGCATCCATCAGTCATGAAAGTCGCCTCAGCAATAGCGCCGTCTCTTGCCTTCAGCCATATTGCCATGGTATCGCCGCAGGGGCCGGTAATTCTGGCAAAACCATCGGCATCGTTCATATTCCCCAGATTTCTTGGACTTATCACGTGGTCAACAACGGTCTCTGAGTAGACCTTTCTCATCTCGGCCTTCATGAGTTCGCGGTTGGTTTCCCGGCCAGAGCTTATGGCTCTGCCTCCTGCTTCGATGTAGCTGAAGCTGTGCGTGATATAGATTCCCCTAGGTTAGCCATAATTTCGGCGTCGTACCGTTCGATATTGCCTTCGTCACAGAGTTTGGCCAGCTCCGGGTCTATCGGTAGCTGTCCCAGGAGCGGGGCGCCCGCCGCGCTGGCCATCTCCTGGCCCCGGCTCTTGCCGAAGAGCTCGATTTTCTTGTGAATTTCGGATACGTATAGATAGCTCATGTTCTCGACAACGCCGAGAATGGGTTTATTCATCTGCCTGGCCATGTTAACTGCCTTGCGGACAACCATAGCTGTCAGGTCCTGCGGGGTGAACACAATGATTATGCCTGATACTGGCAGGGTCTGCATTACCGTGAGCGGAGCGTCGGCCGTTCCCGGCGGCAGATCGACAATCAGGTAGTCCAGCTTTCCCCAGAGTACCTCCTTCCAGAACTGGGTTATGGCCCTGCCGATGAGCGGTCCGCGCCAGATGACTGCGTCATCCTCGCTGGCCAGAAGCAGGTTTATGGACATCACCTCAATACCTGACCTGGATGACACCGGCAGCATCCCGCTATCACTGCCGCCCGGCCTTTCTGTAATCCCAAACATCTTCGGGATACTGGGGCCGGTGATATCGGCGTCCAGAATGCCGACTTCGTAGCCCTGACGCCTCAGCGCAATAGCGGCAAGGCCAGCGACCAGCGACTTGCCTACGCCACCCTTGCCGCTCATTATGGCGATAACATGGCCTACCTCGTTCAGGTCCTCGGGTTTACCATCGACGAAACTGACGCCTACTTCGTTGACCCCCGGGAGCTTGCCGGTAGCCTGCTTAACCTTGTCTTTGAGCCATTCTTGAGCTCCTGAGGGCAGAGCGGCTGAGGCAAGAGTGACGTCAATCCTGCTGTCAGAAATACTGACGTCCCGGACCAGATTCATTTTCACCAGGCTGCGCATGGCGCCGGGTACCAGCATCGTTTCCAAAACCTGCATTACCTGTTCTTTCTTCGTCACAACTGTCTCCTCGTCGAGTTTCTCAATGCAGCCTTTCCATGAGGTTGGGGAGCTTGCCCTCGAGGTAGAGGTTGACTGCTTTGTCAATGTTCTCCACGTCGGTAACCACCGGCTCGATGCTGCGGCCTTTGAGGCTTTCGTAGGCGCCCCAGCCCATGCCGCCGGCGATAAGTACCTGGCAGTCAGCCATGGTCTCGGCCATGCTGGCGTGTCTCACCTGCGAGCCGGCATCATAGCCGTGCCTTTCACCTGGAGCTGAGTCCGGGTGATGAGCGGCGAAGCTGTGGTGTCCTGTCTTGGGGCGAGTTTCCTTGCTTACAATCTTGCCATCCTCCACCGTTACCACGACATACAGTGGCGCCCGCCCGAAGTGCTGGCTGATGGTAGTCCCATCTTCAGTAATGGCAGCGATTTTCACTGGTTGAATACCTCCTGGCATGCATTTGTTGTCTCCTGGCCTACCACCGGCCCGGGGGTCGGTTCCGTTCTCCCTGATTGTGTCTTGCGTGACATCGTGCCACCTAATGTCTGTGGCATCCTCTATCTGTAGAGCAGGGTGGTGCCTCGCATCGCTCAGCCCGGCCGCAGCAGGTGGTGCCGGGAGCGTTAGCTCGTTCTTTTAGCACTCGTGAGCCCGATATCAGTCTCTCCAGACTCTGACTGCCGCAGCCGGAGCAGGTCAATATCCTGCTGTCCGTTGAGCTGAGTAACATGAACTCGGACACCTTTCCGCATTCCTGACATCGAAAATCGTAAATAGGCATTATACCTCCTTGTTTGGTGAGCCAGCCAGCGATTTTGTGACCGACTCCCACAGCATTTCAATCCGGTGGGCCACGCCGTTCCGGGCGTACTCCACCACCGGCAGACCACGCACCATAGCTTCAGTTACCCGCTTTTACTCTCTTACCATCTTCGTTCCGCATTTAGGGCAGTTAATGGCATAACATGGCGTCCCTCTCGGGTGAGGCACTTTTTCCCCGCAGCCAGGACAGACGCAGCTTCCGCCGGGTCCTGCCCCGGCACGGCTACCCTGCATCCGTCCGCTCCTGGCAGTAGTTCCCCGGGGTGGTCCAGTTCCATCTCCTTTAGGCATACCATAACCTCCGGTTGTGTTTACTTTCCCTTCTCCAGCCTGGTGATCCTCTGCTGGATATCAGCCAGTTGCTGGCTCAGCATTTGTGCCTGTGTCTTGAGTTCGTCGAGACTCTGACCCGCTGATGGCTGAGGCATGGCGGACCGGGCCATCATACCTGATCCCATAGCACGTCCTATGCCCATACCCAGGCCTAGGCCCCGCCCCCCTCCCATACCCCGGCCTGTACCGGGGCCGGGGCCAGCACCAGAGCCAAACCCCGTCCCGAAGTGGTCAGGCACATTAGGTTGCTGGGCAGCAGTGAATACACCTGATTTGTACTGCTCAACGGCATCCCTTATCTTCCCCGAAACTCCGGTTGTTACCCTGATTCCGGCGGCCGACAGCGTCTGATAGGCATTAGGACCGCAGTTGCCAGTTAGTACGGCGGCTACGCCTTTACCTGCGATCATCTGAGCGGCAGATATTCCCGCGCCACCGGAAGCCATGGCGCTGGAATTATCCATTGCTTCAAATTCCTTTGTGTCCGGGTCGACAATGATGAAGTACTGGCATCTCCCGAAGCGCGGGTCTATTTCGGCATCGAGAGTGGAACCCGTGGCTGAAATTGCGATTTTCATGTTTTCTCCTTCTTTCTGCCCCAGCCTCTCCTGCCCCGGCCGGGCGCTGGCGGTTGCAGAAACACGAAATCTGATGTATTGCAAGCCGGACAGGACTGCGGTATCGTGGCAACCGTGGCCTCGAGGGGTGTTTCCCACTCGTGCCCGCTGACGCAACGGAAGCGGCGGAAGGCCATTTCGAAGTTGCCGCCCTCGATCCTTAGGACCTTGCCATTGAGCAAAGCATCGGCTATTTTTTGTCTGGCTGACGCCAGCACCCTCTGAAAAGTTGGGCGCGAAATATTCATCTTCTCAGCACCCTGCTCCTGCTCCAGACCGTCGAGGTCCTTGAGGCGTACTGCCTCGGCCTCCTCCACAGAGAGACGGACCTCGCCCAGATGGGTTAGCGGCACTCCCGCCGGCTTGAAATAGGTCAACTCCGGCATGAAGGCAACCCGGCGGCATTTGAACGGTCTGGGCACTGCGCAGAACCTCCTTAGTTATGAGCATATGCTCATAATCATTATAATAACCCAGCTCTTGAAAGTCAAAAGTCGCTGGCGCTGAAGGAGAGAAGTCGAGTTGCCAGCTATATGTCCCGCTGCTATAATAGCGTCCTTGGAGAACCTCTGTCAGCAAGCTGAAGCTATGACGACCACCCTGAATAAGAGGCCAGCGGACGTAATTGCTAGGTTTGCACCCCTGTTCCAGCCACGTTCGGTGGCCTTTCTGGGCGCCTCAAGCGACCCTAAAAAGTGGGGCTTCCGCGTACTGGCCAACCTGGCGAAGGGCGGTTTCGAAGGCAGGATTTACCCGGTCAATCCCAGGCAGGAGGATATACTCGGCCTGAAGGTGTACAGCAGTGTCGCCGGGATACCAGAGAGCCCTGACCTGGCTATTATAGTTGTGCCGCCGTCTGCCACCCTCGGTGTGGTAGAGGACTGCGTTAACAAGGGCATCAAGGCAGCAGTGGTAATAACCGCTGGTTTTGCCGAGGTGGGCGAAGACGGGAGCAGGTTACAGGATGAAATCGTCAGGACAGCCCGCAAGGGCGGCATGATAATGGTCGGCCCCAACTGCTTCGGACTGGTGAACCCTTATCACAAGCTCTATCCGCAGATGCCATCCATCTTTCCTTCCCCGGGCCAGATGGCTATAGTATCACAGAGCGGCAACGCGGTGTTCACCCTGGCCCGGCTGGCCATGTCCGCGGGCTTTGGCATCAGCAAGGGCATCAGCATCGGCAATGAGGCAGACCTGCACTCCGAAGACTACCTGGAATACCTGGCCCAGGACCCCCAGACAAAGGTCATCCTGAGCTATATTGAGGGCTTCAAGGACGGCCGCAGGTTCTTCAGCGTAGCCAGTGAAGTCACCAGGAAGAAGCCCATTGTCATGATCAAGGCGGGCGAGACCTCGGCCGGAGCCAGGGCTGCCAGGTCACATACAGCTTCGCTGGCGGGCGCAGATGCTGTGTTTGAGGGCATGTGCAGGCAGTCAGGAATCATCCGGATAAGAGAGCTGGATGAGCTGCTGCGCATAGGTCTGGCCTTTCAGTGCCATCCTGTTGCCAGAGGCCGCAGGGTGGGCATTGTCACTGTCGGGGGTGGCTGGGGTGTGCTGGCTGCCGATGCCTGCGCCAGGCTTGGCCTCGACGTTGTCCCCCTGCCGCCGGACGTGCTGAAGGAGCTCGATAGCTTCCTGCCGGCGTGGTGGAGCCGGAACAACCCGGTTGACCTGGTGGCCGGCGCTTTTGGAGATGCCATGATGAGATGCGTGGAGGTGCTGCTGCGCTCTCCGTCAGTGGATGGGGTAATCATGCTGGGTCTGATACCGGAGACCGCCGCTCAGCCGGTGTTTTCTTCGCCTACCGAGGAAGAGAAGGAACGAAGGCGGCACGCCATTCTTGAAGATGTGCTCCAGAGCTTTGGCCGTATAACGAAAATCTCCAAGACTTATGACAAGCCGGTCATCGTGGCTTCTGAACACCCGCTCAGCGGCAGCTTTACCCAGAGGATAGCCCGCGCCCTCGGGCAAATGAACTACACGGGCTATATCATGCCGCATCAGGCAGCGGAAGCTTTCGCCGGCCTGTCCCAGTACGGCGAATATCTGAAGCTAGAAGGCCCCTCGCTGAAGAAGAAAAACCAGGCCTGAGGCAGCAGGCCGGCTTCAAGCCACTTTCGAAGTCACTCCCGGCCAGGCTATTTACCTGTCTGCCAGCTCGACTATTGTGACCCCTGCTCCTCCCTCACCGTATCCGCCTGGCCGGAAAGACTCGACCAGAGGATGCTTTGCCAGCACCCGGTGCACCGCCTGGCGCAGCGCTCCAGTTCCTTTCCCGTGGACTATGGTCACCGTAGACAGGCCGGCCATAAAGGCCGAGTGCAGGTGGCTGTCCAGCGCTGGCAGGGCCTCATCGAGCGTCAGCCGGCGCAGGCGCAGCTCAGACAATTCCATGAGGTGTCCTCTCGAACGTAAGGGATAGGGTCTTCTCCGTAGCTTCGGTGACCTTGACTCTATCGTCTATTCTCCAGCCGACCACCCACAGTATCTGTGCCGGCGAGCAGACCAGGGGCACCCGGTCTCGCCACATACGGGGAATCCTGGCGTCAACCATGAAGTCCTGGAGTTTCTTCACCTGGCCCATCCCGAGCGGCTGTAGCCGGTCGCCGGGCTGACGTCGCCGTACCATAAGTTCAGTGCCGGCCTTCCGCAGGTCGAAACTGGCAGAAAAACGGTCCTCACCGCCGTGAAACTTGCCCTCCACTATCTCTGCCCTGACGCGCCAGCCGGGGAAAACAATATCGCCTGGTACGTTAAGCTTGCAGTTCTTCTCGAGGTCAGGCAGGGGAACCGGATAAGACAGGTCTGAACTCAATACCAGGCGCCCGTACCCGGTGGTGAGCCTGAGGTTTTCTGGCAGGCAGAGCAGCTTGCCTGCTGGCTTTGCCAGGAAGCTGACCATTGCCTCGATGTGGCCGGCTTCAATATCCTTGAGATTCCCCTTTATTGCTCTTATCGCCATCCGGAATAGCTGTCTCTGGATGGGACGCGGCAGTTTATCAACCAGTCGGGCATCCAGATGAATGGCGCCCTTTTCCTTTTCAGATACTTCATTCCATGCCTGAGACGCCTGAGCCTCGATGTAGGCAGCATCGTCGCCGGCGGTTGCAGCCAGCCTCAGCAGGGCATCATCTATGCCGGGGTTATAAGTCCTCAGCAGCGGCAGCAGCTCGAGACGGATACGGTTCCTCAGGAAGTCGGGGGATACGTTGGAGGAGTCTGTGCGGGGCTTCAGATTATGCTGCCGGCAGTAATCCGCCGTCTCCTGCCGCGTGACTTCGAGAAGCGGCCTCACCACTTCAAGAGGACTCCTGTTCTTTCTGTACCGCAATAGCGACCGCGGCTGCAGGCCGCGCAGGCCCGCCGTACCTGACCCGCGCAGCAGGTGCATCAAGATTGTCTCGACGTGGTCATCGCAGGTATGCCCTACCGCCACTCTGGAGGCATGCACTGCATCTGCGACCTCATCCAGGAAACAGTAACGCACCTCCCTGGCGGCTTCCTCCAGGGAACAACCCGTCTGACGCTGATAAGCTGCGACATCCCGGCATTCAACTGTTGCCGGCACGCCCATCTCGTGGGCCAGCCGGGACACGTATTTGGCGTCGGCATCTGACTCGGCCTGGCGGAGCTGGTGGTTCAGATGGGCCAGGTGCAGCTCTATGCCCAGCGCTTCCCGGTGGCACACCAGGGTGTGAAGCAAACAGACGGAGTCTGCGCCCCCTGATACTGCCACCACCACCTTTTCGCCTGCCGGGACCAGGCCGTGCTGCTTGATGAGGTGGAGAGCCCTGTCCGCCGGGCTTCTAACCCTCTTACTCAAGGCTAGCCCTCTCTCAAGTGACAGGAATCGCCCAGGGATGCCAGGCGCGGATACTCGCCGCTGAAATCCAGCGTGCTCATGCTGGCTATCGGGACCCTGATCCGGTCGATGTGGGTCATCGGCCATACCAGCGCTTTACAGATGGTAGCCAGTATGACGAAGTAGTGACTGACGATAACGACGGCTCTTTCCCTGTGCCGGCTTACTATCCGCTGGACCACAGGCCAGACGCGGTCTCCCAGATCAGCCATGCTTTCTCCGCCGGGCAACTTCTCGGCTCCCTTCCCGTCTCGCCACTGAACCAGAAGCTGGCTGAAAGTAGTCCGAAGCTCTGAGATAGGCACGCCTTCAAGCTCGCCGGCCTCAATTTCCCTCAGGTCAGGCTCGATTTGTACCTCAATCTTGTGGAAACAGGCTATGGCCCGGGCAGTGTCCAGGCATCTTTCCAGCGGGCTCGAGTAGACGGCGCTGACCTTTGTGTCCTGCAGGTACCGCCCCAGCCTCCTGGCCTGTTCTCTACCTGCTTCGCTCAAGCCAATATCGCTGCCGGCGCCCTGGATCCGGTGCTCCTGGTTCCAGAGCGTTTCTCCGTGTCTGACTAAGATGAGCCTTATGTTTCACCTCCTCGTCTGGTCAGCGAGCCTGGTCATAGCTGTAGCCAGGACTTTTCAGCCCAGAATGAGCTTTGTCCGATGGATAGACCGGGGGCGCTGCGAGAAGCCGAGGGCTTTCGCTACCTGTTCCGGCCGGCCCGTCCCGGCCGAGTCGCAGCGCAGGACCATCTCGATGACGCATGTGTTGTCGAAGCAGTCGGCAAGCCGGAGGTCCTTTATCAGGGCCCGGAGATCATAGTGACGCTCCCCGGTGTCTCTGGAGTGGTGCCACGGCAGTTCTGTGGCTGCGAGCAGAGAGTCCACAGCCGACTCTACCTCTTGCCTTGCTTTTTCTGCCTCCAGCTTTATCCCGTACTCGGCAAAACGTACCTGGGACTGAAGCGAGGGGAGATTCAGTCCGACAGGATAGACTTCAAGCAGGTCGAGGCCGCAGGGCAGTTGCCGGCTCGCCTGGTGGCGAAAGGAATGGGGCGGCAGCCACCGGTAAAGGAAGACATCCATAAGCTCGAATTCGCTGGTCATGCCGACGGCCAGGGGCGCTGCCAGGGCAATTCGAGGGTGAGGCGTGAACCCTTGAGAATAGGCCAGCGGCAGCGCCGGGCGGCGGAAAGCCCGGCCGTAGAAGAAGCATCCTAGATGACGCCGGAAAGCCAAAAGCGCCCGCCCGTTTTTACCTCGGCCCTCTTGATCGGGGGCAACGCGGTGGGCGCGGGCATTTTGGGGCTCCCCGTAAAAACCGGCCTGGCCGGCATGCTCCCCGCTCTCCTGGGAATGATGTGCCTATGGGCCGCCATGTGGGGCACCGGCTGGATACTGGCGAAAAGCCTCATCCGCATCCAATCCGAAAAGGCCGATCTGGCCCATTTGTTCAACGCCGAGCTGGGCCGAGGGGCCAAGTGGCTGGCGGTGACCGGCTACTTCATAAACTACTACGGCATCATGGTGGCCTATCTGGCCGGGGCGGCCGCGGCGCTCAGCGCCCTTACCGGCTCCATCGCCTCCAGGGAGGTCTGGCTTGTGGTCTTTTTCCTGCCGGCCACCGTGGCGTGCTTTGCGGGCACCTTTGAATATTTTGACATCGGGACATAATTGATCTTACCGTCTTCTTCGATGCCTGCTGCCACCCTGATGCTGTCTTCCAGCTGGTCGCGGTAGAGAGTTCCGTCGATCATCCCCGCCCCGGTCATTCGTGCAATGTCATAGCCTGCCAGTGAATCTGCGAGATGCATCACCGTTTCGACGGGCAAATTGCGACCTTCAGAAATGGTTTTTACGACATGTCCCCATATAGAA
>ENA-OSEO01004292-OSEO01004292.1-sediment-metagenome-genome-assembly--contig:-NODE-4292-length-15261-cov-4.394231_pt1 | contig 15261 bp, 12 predicted proteins | sample MGYA00237883_ERZ534232 | MGnify/ENA metagenome assembly ERZ534232 | reverse complement strand
GAGATCTACACTCTTTCCCTACACGACGCTCTTCCGATCTCGCGTCCGATCCCATTAGCCCGTCTCCCTTGACTCGCAGCCACATCGCTATTTCGGGGGAGAGTCAGCTTCCATCGGAGAGCCTGCGGAACAGAGTAGCTTGGGTGCCGAAACGACTCTCCATATGCTGGGCATCCACATAGTATCTCAGGCGACTGCACGGGCGGACGAGGCAACACATCGTCCCCCGCATACCATGCCCGTTCGGGGTCGCAAGATGCTTATCGCGCGACCTGGGAACCCGGTCACAGAGATGCTTCGAGCCGGCCGATACCAGTCTCTTCCAGGGGCGGGACGCCCCTGATACTCACGGGCAGGATGCCCGTGCTACGTCCGGCCGGATTCCTGCAGCATTTTCTCGAAGGCTTCCTTGCCTCGTTTGGCGATTTCCTCGGGGGGTACGTCCTCTACGTGCGTGGCCAAGGTCCAACTGTGGCCGGAGGGGTCGATTACGGTGCCAATCCGGTCGCCCCAGAACATGTTCTCCAGGGGCTGCTTGATCGTGGCCCCCGCGGAGACCGCGCGGTCGAAGGCCGACTTCACGTCCTTGACGTAGATGTAGAACCCGACGGATACCCCGCCGAGCGACTGGGGCGTTCCGCCGCAGTCCGACCCCGGCATCTCCTCGCCCAGCATGAAGACGGAGTTGTCGATCTTTAGCTCCGCGTGGGCGACGTGTTTGCCGTCGGGCGTGGGCATGCGGTACCGCTCCTCGGCTCCGAAGGCCTCCTTGTAGAACTCGATCATCCGGGCGGCGTCGTGCACCGTCAGGGCGGGCGTTACCGTGGGGTATCCATCCGGGATGGGTTTGACGTCTTTGCGTTTCATGGGTTGTTCCCTCTCAAGACCAAGCTCAAATCACGATCAATCCAAGACTGCCGAGGCCCGGACACAGAACTACGTCGGGCCCTATGTGAATACAGGCAGCCGGATGTGCTGGTTCAAGCTCCCAGGCGGGCCTTCACGCAGCGGAATCCAGGGCGCCGGCGGATGATTGCGGATTTCCTCCCAAATGCGCCAACCGGCTACCCTTTCTTCCGTCTATGCGAGAGAATGGGGTAGAACGTGTGGCTCCCGTGGTCTTGGTCGTGGAGGCAATGGGTGCGGGATCGGTCTGAACGGCGGACTCTCGCGGCCCTTCGGGAAGGGCAGCGCGAGGCGTATGCGCGCATCGTCGATGCGCACTACCGGTCCGTCTATCGATTCCTGCTGTTCCTAGGTCGAGATGCAAGCCTGGCGGAGGACCTCACGCAAGAGGTCTTCGCGTCGGCTTGGCGCGCCCTCGGCACGTTTCGAGGGGAATCGTCCATTCGTACCTGGCTGCACCGGATCGCCTATCACGCGTTTGTGGACGTGCAACGACGCCGGGAGCGCGATCAGGCCGTGACCGGCGGGCTTGGCGATTGCGCCGACAATGCCATCGCTGATCCGTTGCATGGAATTTTGGCGAATGAGGACATGGCGGAGGTTGTACAGGCGCTGCACGATCTGGATCTCGAGGAACGGACGGTGCTGGTGCTGCATTATGTGGACGGTCTGAGCTACCGCGAGATGGCGGAAGCCCTCAAGCGGCCGGACGGGACCTTGAAATGGGTGACAAGCCGGGCTTTGGAGAAGTTGCGACGGCGACTGGCCGGAAAGGTGGAATCATGAATGTGAAATTGGGTGACGGGCACGGCGGGTTCTCGGCAGAGTGGGCGAGGGAGCGGCTCAGGGTGCTCTCGTCGGTCGAGCCGCCGGATTCGCTCAGAGATAAGCTCATGGCCGGCATCCCTGCATCTGCTGGGGGACAACCTGTGAATTGCCGCCACCGGACGTGGTCGCGTGGGATGTGGTGGACCAGCGTCGCAGCCGTGGTGGCGATCACGACCTCGGTCGTGGCATGGCTCGAATTCCCTTGGGAACGTTCCGTCCGACCCACCGTCGACGTCAACAGCGGTTCCGGCCAAGTGTACGCGAGCGACCACAACAGCCTCCGCCCGTCCGATAGCAATATGTACGACATCAATGGTCTTCGCTGACGGCGCCCGGATACGCCGCGATGTGAGTGGTGTGCGAAGCCATTTCTCCCGTCGAGCACCGAACAAAGGGTAGAATATTGACGATATGGAGGAAAAGGCGTATCTTCCTCGGGGATAATGCTGTCGAAACCTATGGGAAGTCATTGAATGAGAGCAAGCGATACCCTTGACACAGACGAGTTGCTCCGTCGTCCGATTCGCGCGAGCTTCGCCGGCTGGCCTATGATCGTTGGCTGGGCGGCCATGTTGATTTTTGCCTTTCACGCGTGCACGCATATGGTTGCCGCCGGCGATACCTGGGTGGCGATGGCCTGCGGTCGGCACTTCGTCAATCACGGGGTCGATACGGTCGAGCCGTTCAGCGCCAATTCGCACAAGGCCGGACCGACGCCGGAGGAGGTCCAGACCTGGCCCGGCTGGGCCCAGTGGATCACCGATAAAGTGGGGCTGGATACCGTTCGAACCTGGCACCCTACGGGATGGGTGAATCAGAACTGGCTGACGCATGTGATCTTCTACCGGCTCACCACGGCTCTGGGGTCGGAGTCCGAGCCGTACTATGACGCGTTGGTCCTGTGGAAGTTCGCGGTTTATATCCTGGCGGCGGTCGTTCTGTATGGCACGTCAAGAATCTACGGCGTGAACCGGGCCCTGGCGGTGGTCTTCGTCTGCTTCGCCCTGTTTATCGGGCGGTCGTTCTTCGACATCCGTCCGGCGGGATTCTCCAACTTGCTTGTGGCGGTCCTGGTCTTTGTCCTGGCCCTGGCGAGCTACAAGAGCGCGCTCTACATCTGGCTGATTGTCCCGGTGATCATCTTCTGGTCGAACGTCCACGGCGGCTACGTGTACGCATTCATCGTCCTGGTGCCCTTCATCGGTTGGCACGCCATCATGAACCTGTCGCGGCGATGGATGGTTGCGGCCTATGGGATTCTCCTGTGGCTCGTTCTCTATGGGATGGTCAATCGCTTCCTGGGGCACGAGGATCTGAAATCCATCGCGGTTACGAAGGACGCGCTATTCTACTTGGTCCTCTGCGTCGTCGGCGGGAGCATCGCGCTGTCGGTCAACCGCAAGATCAGCGACAGTGCGATCATCGTCTATCACACCGTGATTTCGTGCATCCTGTTTCTGTTGATTCTCCCGCGCTTCTTCCCGGTCATGCCGCTGGATTTGAGTCGTCGGGATCGGGAGTCGTTCGAGATCTATGTCGCCGGCTCGCGTCTGGCGTACCTGGGCATCTTCTCCCTGGCGATGATGGTCGGCGCCATCGTCGCATCCCTGAAGGAGAAGGTCGTTCGGGCCATGGATTTCAAGGGCGTTCTGCACACGATTGCCGCCGCCGCGGTGGCTTTCGTGGCGATGGTGGTCTTCAATCCCTTCCACCTGACCAACCTCACGCACACGTTCGTCATTTCAGTCAGCAAGCATGCGGAGCGTTGGCGCGACGTCCACGAGTGGCATCGGGCTTTCGCCTGGGACAACCCGGTCGGTACCGCCGTGCCATTCCTGGTGATGTACATTCTGGCCTGGGTGGCCCTGATCGTATGGACTGGTGCCCTCCTGTACACGCGACGGACGGCAAACAGACCCACCCGGAAGAAGGTGAAAGCTCTGGTAGTGGATTTCGTGTGGCCGAGGATCGATCTGGGCCTGCTGGTCATTGCGGGGATGACGATCTACATGGCGGTCCGATCCCGTCGATTCATCCCAATCGCAGGTTTTGCGGCGTGTCCGATCCTTGCCCTGGTGATCGATCAGAGCACGCGCGCCGTCGCCGCCTTGGTGCAGGCCCGGCACGCGGGCAAGCTCGAAATCCCCGCTATCCCGCCGGCCGCGCGTCTGGCGATCACCGTCGCGGGCGGGACCGTCACGTTGCTCTTCGGTCTGGCCTGGGGTCTGCGATTCCATACGGTGTACCTGGACACTTGGCCGGCCGATCGCAACTTCACTTCCGTGTTCATGCGGATGACCGCGTCCGATGCTAAGCCGTTCGCTGCCTGCGAGTTCATCCGCCGGAACAAGCTCAGCGGCAAGATGTTCAATTACTGGACCGAAGGCGGCTTCATTGCTTGGGGCCAGGATCCCGATCCCGAGACCGGCAAGATCCCGCTACAGTTGTTCATGGACGGCCGGGCCCAGGCGGCCTACGACGTGAACGCCTTCGATCTGTACATGGATATCGCGTCCGGCGGGCCCGCCGCGACGCCTTCGCTGCTCGCACGACGACGGCCGAACGCCCAGGAACGCGTCCAGATCGGCGAGTGGGTCGACGCGCAGCTCAAGAAGCACAATGTCTGGGTCGTCCTGATGCCGAACGGGCAGTTCGACAAGCCCTTCACCGACGGACTCGAAGTCGCGCAGGACTGGCGCATGGTGTACATGGACGACAAGCAGAGGCTTTTCGTGGACGTGACGACGCCCGCCGGCCAGCAGCTCTTTCAGGGCATGCTCACGGGCCAGACGGTCTATCCCGACAAGTACTCCGCCAACCTGACGGTGGGTCACAACCTGCTTCTGTTTCAGGACCTGGCCAAAAAGAAGGAAGGACTGGAGATGCTGGTCAAGGCGCTGGCGGAGTATCCCGCGCCGGCGCCCGTGATCGAGATGTACATGAGCGCCGCCCGGTTTCCGCAGCTTCGATCCCGAATCGACGAGGTCTGCCTGCAGTACGTTCAGGATTTCGAGAAGAACGCGGAGACGTACGCCCGACAGGATGGCTATAATCAACGGATCGAGGCGCTGCGGGTGGCTCTGATCCGTCTCCAGTATGCAGCCGAGGCTCGCAAGGACACGAAGTTGGCGGCAGCCTACGAGCAGCAGATCGATCACTACGAAGCCGTGCGCTCGCAGATCCTTGCGACGAAGAGGTGGTAGAACCATGACAGAGCCAGACGGGCGGCCGGGCGATTCCGAGACGCCTGTTTCCATTACGGTGTTCTTCCCGTGCTACAACGAGCAGGACAATGTGGCCCGGGTCGCGGAGCAGGCGCTCAAGGTGCTGGAGGGCTTGCGGGCGGACTACGAGGTGATCATTGTCGACGACGGCAGCTCCGACGACACCGGGCGGATTGCCGACGAGATCGCTGTCGCCAACCGGCGGGTGCGGGTCATCCACCATCCGCACAACCGTGGCTACGGCGCCGCGCTGCAATCCGGCTTCCGGGGGGCGACCAAGGAACTCGTCTTCTACACCGACGGGGATGGGCAATTCGACCTGTCGGAAATGCCGCCCTTGCTGCCTCTGATGGCGGAGTTCGACATCGTCAGTTGCTATCGCCGGAATCGCCAGGATCCGCCGATCCGGAAGCTCTGCGGCTGGCTCTGGACCCGGTTCACCGGCATGCTCTTTTCCTTGCATCTTCGTGATATCGACTGCGCGTTCAAGCTGTACCGACGTGCGCTCTTCGACAATATCGAGATGGAGAGCCAGGGGGCTTTGATCGACACCGAGATCCTGGCCCGTGCGGCCCGCAAGGGCTACAAGATCACCCAGAGAGGAGTACGTCACTATCCGCGAACCGCCGGCCAGCAGACCGGCGGCAATCCGAAGGTCATCCTGCGGGCATTCCAGGAAGTGATCCGGCTACGCCGGCGCATCATTTCCAGCCCATAACCTGCTTTTTCGAATCCCTGCGCACAAACACCTATGCACAACCAGAAGTTCAATCTCTTCATCTACGGCTCGCTGCGCGACAGCCGGATCTTCCAGTCGGTCAGCGGCTATGCCTTCACGCGCCGGCCCTCCCGCCTGGACGACAAGACCTTGTTTGCCGAGATGGCGTTCCTGCCGCACCACCGCCGGGTGAGTCCAGACAACGTCTATTACTACGCCGTGCCGGCGGCGGCCGCGCGGATCGAAGGCCTCGTGATTCATGATCTCCCGTCGACCGCCATCGCGGAGATCGACCGTTACGAGGGCAAACGTTATCAACGCGAGACCGTGAGGGTCCACACAGGTCACGGCGTTGTCGAGGCGCAAGCCTACCTCGTGACGCCCGAGTCCATGCGCAAGCACTTCGGCGACCGCTTCCACGTCAATCTCATCCACGAATTGTGGCTGCGCAAGCGGATTCGGCAGTTCCTCAAGAAACGGACTCGTCCGGGCGACGAGACCGTGGACGCCGAGGTAGAGCGCCGGGCCGAGCGGGAACTGCTGGCGACGACCGAACGCGACCTGATCATGACCCACTACGGGCGGGACGCGGTCAGCGACTATTATCTCGAACACGAGTTGGACCGGCCCCGGCCGAGCATCAAGCACGTGATCGACGATCCGCAGGCGCAGCCGTACATTCGGAACTACCTGGCCCTCGTCCTGCGGCAGGTGCTTCTGAATCAGTTCGATGAGCACCTGCAGATGCGCTACCGCTTTGAGCTGGAGCACATGCGAACGAGTCTGCGGTACTTCGCCCGCTCGGTCAGTCTGCTGGCTTCCCTGCGGATGCTCAACGCCAATCGCAGCGTCGTCGAGCCGATCATCGAGAACGGTCTCAACACGCTGCCGGCCGAGAAGGGCGATCTGATCGACTATGTCAAGTATGCCGTCCGGGCGGTCCGGAGTCTCTTCGACCGGCGGGTGGCGGAGGATCATCTGAACCGGATTCGCGCGAACCTCCAGCCCGGACTGGTCCCGCTGGGCTGCGAACTGGAGCTGAGCAATCTGGGCGTCGCGGCGGTCGAACCGTGGCGCAGCGCCCTGCACGCCTCCGATCCACAGTACGACGGATTCAAGTATTTCTATGATTTCCGCCTGGACGTTCTGTGCTGGAAGCTCGGCGGCTACATCGACGACCACAGCGGCTACACGGACCGACCCCGCCGCCAGGGGTTCTTCGAGATCGCGCCGGGCCGCTTGAGCATTGCAGGTGAACTTTCCCGCCCGGCCACCGGCGACCCCTGGCTGCTGAGCCAGTTGATCCACGAGCTGGTGAGCTTCTATCGGATTCACCCGCACAGTCTGCATCTGTCCTTCCAGTTGCGCCGGCATCAGATGGATAGGCGACGGATCCTGCCTTTGGGATTCGTCAAGTGTCTCCTGGCCCTCGGCGGCGGACTGGAGCGCGGCCCGCACGGGCTGTGGCTCTCCCGCATCGGGCGGGAGGAGATCATGCAGAAGACCTACGGCGAGGAATTCGTCTTCGCCCGGACCAGCCGTCGGAACTGGTATCTCGGCGGCGACGAGATGGCGGACAGGCCGCCCGCCCAGGCCACCACGTGCATCCAACAGTACAAGTTCATCCGTCTGGATGGGCAGGCGCCCTATGAGCCGTTGATCCTGGGGCTCAAGGGTCTCCAACTGGAGTACAATCCGGGGGACTATCTCACCGCCGATCAGATGAAGGCCAATCCGCGTTTGGCGCGTGACTACCGGGAGATGAAGGAGTGGGCGCTTCGCCCGGGGGAGATCGGTGGGCGGACGATCCAGCGGTTTTTGGACACCATCCATCGCGGCCTGATGCAGGAACGCCACCATCATCCGGCCCACAGCCTGCACTACATCGACTATGCCGTCGGCGCCATTGAGACCCAGTTGCGGCAGTTCAACGACAAGGTGAAAGAGGCTGCCTCGGAGCCTACGGTGTTCTGACGGTACACGTCACTGCGATCCTGTGGAGGAGTTCCCTGGCGGTGGTGATTCCTGTGAGGTCTTCGTCGATCCTGTCCACCGGCTCGTGTTGCTCCGTACAGCCGACAAGCTGCGGGTTGCTCGCCGTGCCCACGCGTGCCTTGATCTGCCCGATGTAGACCAGCGAGGGTTGTCCGTTGCCATACCGGTCCGATCCGCCGGTCTCGGACAGGCGGGGAAACGCCGGGTTGAAGTCCCCGGAGGCGTTGACCTCCACGAAGTACCTCCATTTCGTCCCCCGCGGCACTTGCACGGCGGCAACCAGTTCCGTTCGCGGCGTGGCACAGGTGATCGCATCGGGCGCCGGATGGTCCCACGTCGGCGCGCCGTGCGTCCCCGTTTGCCGGTTGTAGGCCCAGACCCAGTAGGGCAGAGCGACGGGGCATTCCACCTTGCCTACCCAGTCGCCGGCCGCGGTACGGTGGGTTACGCGAACCATGCGGATGCTCTGATCGGCCTGGTTCTCCAACCAGAGGGCAAGTTGCGGCGGGTCGCCCCAGAGGCTGTCCTCGTACACACGCGGGACCAACTCCAGATGGAATACGAGCATGACGGTCTCTTCGTCAGCACGATTCTTCTCGACAGATGCGACACGGGTACAGCCGGCGAGGACGACCGTCGCAAGGACCAGGGCAGGAATGAGCGACGTTCTAAACCCGTGACAAATCCGTCGGAGCATGGGTCTTCCATTTACCCTTCGTGAAGTCGGGGATTTCCAGGGTGCGGCTGTTCTGGGCTACGGAGCGTTCCGTCAGCTCCGATAGGGCGCTCCACGTGGCGGCGTCGTACACGTCCATCGGAGGGGCCGCGTTGGCGCGCAAGGCGCTGGTCAGTTGATACAGCATCAGGTAGTCGTAGGCGCCGCTCCAATCCTTGGCGCGTTGCTTGTTCGCTTCGACGCCGAGGGCCTTCCACAGCGGATGATCGTACTCGTCGCGGTAGTCCCAGTAGCTGCCCCAACGGTTGTTCGTGTGTCTGTCCCGCTCGAAGACCTTGGTCTGAATCCAGTCGGTGCTATTCGGGCCGTAGTCGTACATATCGCCGATGCAGCCGCCGAGGGTGCCTTGGACCTTGTGCTCAGGCGACCAGGGCTGCGGCGACAGGGCCGCGAAGTAGAGCGTGAGCGTGACCCCATTGGCTGAACGAATCAGCGTGATGTTGGCGTCCCCCTGGCGATAGGTCTGGCGGGCCAGGGCGTGGTCCTTGCCGAAGCTCTTCTCCGCGTGGACCTGCAAGGCTCGGCCCTTGCTGCTCATTGAGACCAGGTGATCCAGCCGGTCGCCGCGGTTGATGTTCGCCCAGATCGCCATGGGGCCGAAGCCGTGCGTGGGATAGAGATTGCCGTTGCGCTGGGCCATGCACTCGCCGACCCAATCCATCGTCCCATCGGAGTTGAACAGGTGCCAGTTCTCCCAGGGCCAGTTCTCCTGGCTGCGGCCCTCCAGGTGCAGCAACTCACCGAACACGCCCTGGCGGATCATGACCAGGATGGTCATCGCCTTGCGGAAGTAGCAGTAGTTTTCGAGCATCATGCAATGCCGGCCGGTCTTCTCCGCGGTCTCCACAAGTTGCCAGCATTCGTCGAGTGTGACGGCCGCCGGGACTTCGGTAGCCGCGTGTTTGTCTGCCTCCATCGCGGCCACGCAGACCGGCACATGCCACCGCCAAGGCGTCGCCGTGATGACCAGATCGAGATCGTTCTGTTGGCACATCCGTTTGAAGTCGGTCTCGCCGCGGGAATATCCCTCGGGCGAACGCTGACCGGCCTCCGTGACCCATCGCTGGGCCCGGGTCACGCGATCCTCACGAATGTCGCACAGCGCGCGGATCTCCACGTCCTTGAGCTCCAGCAGGATCTTGAGCAGACACGACCCGCGGGCCCCCACCCCGACAAACCCAATTCGCAACGGACCGCCGGAGGATTGCGCATTTGCCATCATCACGCTACCCAGTCCGGCCCACGCCAAGCCAGCCCCAAGGCTACCTCCATGCTTCAACAAGTCTCTTCTGCTGCAGCTTGGATCCGTCATGTTGTCTCTCCCCAATCGCGGTGGGTGAACCGTCGTGGATATGCCGCCCGAGTTGGCAGAAAGCCGGTGGGACGTGAGGTCCCACCGGCGGTCGCTTGCCGACGGAATCGCGGGCTGCGTCGCATCAGCCGTTGAGGGTCCAGCCTTCACGGTACTTGCGGCTCAGGAGCTCGTTGGCCTCGGGGTAGTTCGTGACCCGGCCGGTCGCCCCGTCGTACTCCAGCTTCTTGCCGGCGCGATAGGCGACCAGGCCCAGAACCATCGTCTCGATCATCGTGCCGCTGTAGTCGAAATCGCACGACGTCTTGAGGCTGGGATTCTTGCAGGCGTTCGTCCATTCCTTTTGGAAGTGCCCGACGTTCGGGAGCATCTGGTCCTTCGGCCGGCGGTTGTGGTAGCTCAGGTCCGCGTCGTCGCCGAACGGGATGACCAGGCGGGAGGTGAAATCGCAGATCACGTAGCCCTTGGAGCCCTTGAACATCGCGCCGTGCCCGATCTTGTTGAGATCGACCCAGTTCCGCGGGCTGCGGGGCATCGCGCCGCCCTGGTACCAGTGCACGCCGATCTCGTCGCGCCAGTCGTTGGCGGGCAGGGTGCAATGGAACTCCATCTCGACCGGCGTCACCTCGGGGTTGAACGGCTCGCCCTTGGCCTCCATCGTCGTCGGCAGGCCGGAAGTGACAGCGGCATCCCAGACGATGTCCATCGTGTGACTGCCCATGTCGCCGATCTGGCCGACGCCGAAGTCCCAGTACATGTTCCACTGGAGGCAGTTGGCGCCGGGTCCGCCGCTGAAGTAGCCGGGGTTGTACGGATGCCACGGCGACGGTCCGATCCAGAGGTCATAGTGGAAGTCGGCCGGCGGCTCGCCCTGGGCGGGCAGGTAGCCGGGCCGGCGGATCTGCCGGTTGCCCCAGGCGTAGGCTTCCGTCAGCTTGCCGATCGCGCCGTCGCGGATCAGCTCCTGCACGCGGTTGAAGTTCGGATTGGCGTGGCGCTGCATGCCGACCTGCGTGGCCAGCCGGTTCTTCCGCTTGAGCCAGTTGGCGCGGACGGTGCGGGCTTCCTCCACGGTGATGGCCAACGGCTTTTCCATGTATACGTGCAGGTCGCGATTCAGCGCCCAGTTGGCGATGAAGGCGTGCGTGTGGTCCGCCGTGCAGCAGAGCACCGCGTCGATGCCCTTCTGGTCGAGGCACTTGCGCCAATCGACGTAGTGCTTGGCGTTGGGGAACCGCTCGGCGGCCGAGGCGATGCGCTTCTCGTTCACGTCGCACAGGGCCACGACGTTCTCGCTGGAGATGGCGTCGAAGTGGGCGAGGGCCCGGCCCCACGTTCCGATCAGGGCGACATTAAGCTTGTTGCTGGGCGCCCCGGCGCCGCCGAGCACGCTGCTCGGGACAATGAGCCATCCAGCGGTGGCGGCACTGGAGGCGAGGAAGTCGCGTCGTTGCATGCTGTTGTCCTCCTGTTGCTGTGAGGTTGCGGTTTGTGAATTTCGTCACTTGAGGGTCCATGCCGCGATCCTACCCGACGGCGTCCCAATAATCAAGCCGACCCTACGCAAAATGGCGGATGTGCCCCTGCAAGATGGAATTCCAGGCGCCGGGTGGCCCTGGCGCCTGGAATTCGGAGGCGACGTCGTGACGATGTGCGAAGCACGCAAGGGCCGGACTACTTGGCAGGTTCGCGCTTCTGCACACGGGCCTTCTCTGCGAGGGCTTGGTGCGCGACGTCTACCTGCTGGATTCTCAACTCGGTGTCTACGAGTCTCTCCGCGGCGTTCATCTCCTCGTAGAGCGACTTCAATTGCACAAGGCTCAGCTTCCGGGCCGCTATGCCCGTGAGTTGGGCGATGAACGGACCCCCGGGGTCGCGGTTCGCCAGTTCGCCGAGGTGTAAAGCGGTTGTGAGGCAGACCTCCGCGCTCGCATAGTCCTGGGCGGATCGTGCTTCCTTGGCCCGGTCCACCAGGGCAAAGCAGATCTTGCGAAGCTGATTGCACTCGTTCACGATCACCGCTACCAGCCGGTCGCGGTCCGTCGGCTGTAACGAGCCGACCGCCTGTTCCGTCAGGCTGAAAACGTACGGCTCGTCGGCGAAGACCATCGGCTCATCCCAATCCACAGTCAGCAGCAAGTCGAGGGCCCCATCGTTTCGCCCCTGCGTCCAGAGCTGGAAAGCCTCGCCAATCTTGCGGGGCTCATTGGAGCTTTCGCTCTCGAGGAGAACCTCGGGCGGACCCGCTTGTCCCGACAACGCGTAGCCGGGCGGCACTTCCAGACGGAACAGTCCTTCATCCAGGGCACCTTCGGTTTCGAAGTCCTCCAAGATGAAATCCAACTGGTCCCGCGGCGGCTTGAGGGCCGTGGAGACAATCTCTACCTGCAGCGGCCGGCCCGAACGTAGCGCCGCCCACAGCGTGATCTCATTGCGGAAGTACTCGTCCTGGTGGGCGATGCGGAATCCCCGCGCCTTGGTCCCCGTGATCGTCTCGGCGCCCAGATTCTCCTCGGTGCCGTCGCGCAAGTGCCAGAGGCTTTCCACGGGCTGCGCGCACAACGACAGGAGCCGGTCCGCCCCGGTGTTGCTCAGTCTCTCCGGCCCCTCCAGGTAGCGGGCCGTCTTCGACCCGTGCGACAGCAACAAGCACTTCCGGGACCTGAGGTCGACGATGGCACTCTGTCCTGTGGTCCCGACTCCACCATCGAAGCGGGCGCGGCCATTCTGGTACACCATGGCGCGTACCGTGCCGGCGAGCGATCCGGAACGAATGGTCAGAGTGAAGCTGTAGTTCTCCTGCTGAATGTGTTCGAGCACATCGGCCAGAGCGGCCGTGCCCCCTCCCAGATGCGTGAAGAGAACAACTGCAATGACAACCGCGGCAGCCAGGCCGCCTATCTTGAGCATCCAATTCGTCATGATGAATCTCCTTACGGCCGCACCGTGGCGCGCCGACCGGGCATTTCTGGCCTCGGCATGGGCGCTCAGAACATCCTGCAAAATGCGGCCGTGCACGTCTGTGCCTGTGCGAAGACGCAGGCTCTCGATGCATTTCTCGATGTAGTTTCGGTCGCTCATGATTCATCCTCTCGGACCAACATCGAGCGCAATTTGCTCATCGCGTATCGGTATCGGCCCTGCGCCGTACGCAGGGACACGCCTTGTGTTTTGGCAATCTCGCGGAAGCTCATGCCGGCCGTGACGTGCAGCAGCACCACCTCGCGCTGCTCGTAGGGCAGTTCGGCCAAGGCCCGCGCCGCCTTTCGGGCGTCCTCGGCGCTCACCAGGGCCTCGAACGGCTGCGCCACCTCGGCATGATCCGCCCAGGCCGAATCGACCTTCATGCGGGACGATTGGCGCCGCCGGCGGAGGTCCCGGGCGCGGTTGGCGACGCAGGTCGCCAGGTAGCTCCGCAGACTGCCGGCCAGCCGGAAGGTGCCGTCGGACTGGGCGAACTTCAGGAAGACATCGTGAAGGACATCCTCCGCGGCGTTCGCATCGCTCAGAAGGCCGCCGGCCAGGGCGAGAAGCCGGTCCGCGTACTTCTGGTAGATCCGCGCCAAAGCCGCGGAACTGCCACAGAGGAACCTCAGTTTCAGCAGTTCGTCTTCGAGCATCCGTCCACCGAGCACCTGGAAATGGCCATTTCCATCATAGCACGGTTTGGGGCGTGGCGGTGATATACGCCGGGGTGATAATTTCATCCCTCGAAGTGACGGCGAAGTCAGACCATTGCCCCCCCGGACTTGGTTGAAGTGGGCCGGGGGATGCCAAGGGCCGGTCCTGCGGCGGTCTTCCGGACCGGTGCCCACGGCATCCCCCGAATCGGTGACACGTGGCGTGGGGTAGACGGGGACTGTGCCACTCCTCGACTACGGCGGCCCCTTCGGGGATCTTGAGCTCGAACAGATGATCGGGCCGGCTCTCGTAGTACGTGATCTTCGCGAAGACCATGGCGGCCGAGCCCTCCCAACGGGCGTTTTCCCGCTGCTTCACGTCGGCCAGCAGCTTGCTTTCCGCATCGAGTCCGCATTGCGCGTGCCGCAGTCTGTCCCGGCGGTGGTTGGGAACACCGTTGACGGTGCTGGCGACCAGGTACCTCGTGACGCCGACGCAGGCCAATCCGCAGGGGTCGGCCTTCGGCGGGGTGCGTCTTCTTTTTTCACGATCCGCCCGCCGATCTCTTGCGGGAACGACCCCACGGCACTATGATGGGCCGCCAATGACGGACTGACGCGGGGTGTGCCGGGCACATGACGCGTTCGGTAGGATAGAGACGGTGTGCACGGCACACCCTACATAACACGGGGGTCCTTATGGCGCAGACCGCACAGGTGCGTACACACAAGTTCATCAATCAGATCGCGGCGGGGGAAACCGTCAATGAGGTGTACGTGGTCCGCGAGCCGATCCTGCGCAGCACGTCCCGCGGCGATCTGTACATTGCGATGTTCCTGTGCGACCGGACGGGCCAGTTGAACGGGCGGATGTGGCAGGCGTCGGAGGTGGTCTACAAATCGCTGCCCAAGCCGGGCTTCGTCCACGTCCAGGGACGCAGCGAGCTGTACCAGAACAACCTGCAGATCGTGGTCAATACGATTGCGGCCATCGACCCGAGCAAGGTGAACGTCGAGAATTACCTGGCGCGGACCACGAAGGACTGCAACCAGATGTTCAAGGAAGTGCAGGAGATCGTCGGCGCGATCCGCCATCCGCAACTGGCGGCTCTGTGCCAGGCATTCCTGGCGGACAAAGACCTGATGAAATGCTTCTGCTCGGCCCCCGGCGGCATGAAGATGCACCACGACTGCATCGGCGGCCTGCTGGAGCACACGCACAGCATGCTCCGCGTGGCCAAGGCGATCCTGCCGTTGTATCCGCAGATCCAGGCGGACCTGGTCCTGGCGGGCGTCTTCCTCCACGACATGGGCAAGACGGAGGAACTCGCCTACGACATGGCCTTCTCCTACACCGACTCCGGGCAACTGATCGGGCACATCAGCAAGAGCCTGCTGATGATCCACCGCAAGGCCGAGGCCCTGCGGGCGGCGGGCACGAAGATCGATCCGGATATTCTGGACACCATTGGTCATATTATCCTGTCGCACCACGGGGAGTACGAGTTCGGCTCGCCCAAGCTGCCCGCCACGGCCGAGGCCTTCATGGTCTACTACATCGACGACCTCGACGCGAAGATGGACCAGGTGACCGCGGCCATCGACGCGGAAACGAGCGAGTCGAACTGGACCGCCTGGCAGAACGCCCTCCAAACCCGCCTGTACCGCAAACGTCTGGCCCCGCAAGGGTGATCGATCCGGCATGGTCGAGTGGGATCTTGTACTTCGAGTTTCGTACTCTCTGCTCTGGTTCCTTTGTGCCCCTTGGTCACTCCGGAACCCAGATCTTGCGGGCGGCGATCAACTCCACCTTGGGCGGCAGGAGCAGGGGCGTCTGGGTCCGGGTGTAGAAGATCAGGCCCTTGTAGCTGGTCAGGTAGTGATACTTCCGTGAGAAGACGCCCCCTTCGGCACAAACCACG
>ENA-OSEO01004290-OSEO01004290.1-sediment-metagenome-genome-assembly--contig:-NODE-4290-length-15266-cov-28.331358_pt1 | contig 15266 bp, 15 predicted proteins | sample MGYA00237883_ERZ534232 | MGnify/ENA metagenome assembly ERZ534232 | reverse complement strand
AGGGGTCAGACCTCCTTGGGAGGTCTGACCCCACAGTCCATAACAAATCACTACTTTTTATAATCAATTTAAAGGAACTTTTATATACTTAGCGAAAGCTCAAGAGTAGAAATATACTTTTACATTATTTAGCAATTCCCGGCCATATTTTTGGCTGTGGTAACTCGCACTAAGAAAGGAGGTGTATTTGATGGCTGATGAACCGACCACTCCTCCCGAATCTCCAACACCTCCGCCACCTCCTCAAGCGAAAAGCGGTTCCGGAATGGACCCGAATGTCGCTGGTTTCCTATGCTATCTGGCGGGATGGATAACAGGGTTAATCTTCTTCTTAATTGAAAAAGAAGATAACTATGTACGTTTCCATGCAATGCAGTCTATATTGTTTTCAGCGGCATTGTTTGTTCTGTACATTGTCTTGGCAATAGCCCAAATGATTCTAAGCTTTATTCCATATATTGGATGGATAATAAGCTTGATATTGACTCTAGGCTGGGCTGTAATTGGTATAGGTGCTTTTGTCTTTTGGATTATGTTGATGGTAAAAGCCTATCAGGGTGAGCGATACAAACTTCCTGTCATAGGGGATATGGCTGAGAAATATATTTAATCAATTTGATCGTCTGGAAGTCGCGAAGACCGGATTATATTTTCTGACTTTTTTGCGGCTCTATTCGCGGTTTTTTAATATTTCTTATTAATATGGTAAAAGTCGATGGTCCTCTGATGTGCTAACTGGTAAGCATAGGGCCGTCGACTTAGTTGTAAGCACCGGACCGGAATATAAGGAGGTGGAAGTTTTGTCTCGGATGTCCCTCAAGAGGATCAGTGCCTGGTCTGTCTTCAAGTTCTCAGCGGTCCTTTATCTGATTTTTTTTCTTGTCTTTTTTATACTTTTTCTAGTGATTTATCTTATAGCCATGGGTTCCGGTTTTATGAGTTCCCAGGGAAAAGAAGCTGCAGATGTGTTAAAGGTTTTAGGATTAAGCGGCGGCGTCACCCTGGTTGTATTCTTCTTTGTCGGTCTTTTTTCTTCAATCGTCCACGCGACAATTAGTGCCATAGGAGCTCTTATCTATAATATAATCGCCTGGATGACCGGTGGGATCGAGTTAAAACTAGAGGAAAAGAAAGAGGAGTAGATGCAGGATACAAGATCCAAGATACAAGATATGATACAGGACGCAAGATGCATGATTTAAGATACATGTTGCAGGATAAATTCAAAATGCAAAAAGATACAAGATTCAAGATGGGGAGTAGGGAGAAGAGAAGAGGGATGAGTTAAATCAAAGCCTATCTGCAAATTAAAGTGCAAAATTAAAAGATGCATGCTCCAGGATATTAATAACAACTCCTGTAAATCATTGAAGAGCAAGTTGAATAGAGCACTAAAATTACACTGAATCAGCTTCAATCAAATCTAAAAACAACGTCCTCTTTTTCAACTTTCTAAAGAAGGTGGTTTATGAATGAATAAGAAACTTAGATTTTTACAATTATTAAGCACAGCTCTATCTCTTATTTGCATTTACCTTTATATCCTAGCAATGGCTTGGGCAAGAGCACCTCTCTTTCACATGGAATTTCCAGAGAAGAAGATAGCTTATCTTTTATTTCTAGTTTTAGCTGGTTTTTTTCTACGACTTCCTGATATCGTTATTGAGGGAGCAAAGAAATTTACTTTCGATTGGTTAACCTTCACAATCTTCGGTCTCCCTAGCTTTATCTTGGCTCTCTTTAGCATTTATAATATTCACAAAGGACATTTTTCTCCGTTCAAGCTTCCTTATATTCAGCTTCCTTATCCTGGATTTAATCCATCCTTAGTTAGTCTTGACTGGTATGTTGTTCATGCTATCTGCGGTATGTGGTTAGGAGCAACTTTAGCAGTTAGCATACAAAAGAAGCAAGAATCATAGGCTGGTTTTAATTTTAAAAGGGCCGCAAACAGCTTGCAGCCCCGTAGTTTGTTGCCACTTTCTCCTTTTAAAGAACTGTTATAGAGCTTTTGATACATTTAAAACCTTCCCCGTATAAGCATCAATGGCAATCCAAGCTCCTTGGGGCATCTCGACCATACCAAAGTCTGCTTTTTCTTTTTTGGGTTCTCCTTCTAACTCAATATTCCAACGAAGTATCTGCTCACCTTTACTATCATACCAAACCTGAAGATTAACTTTTTTAATCTTTACTACTTTAAAATCAACCTTATTTTTTGCTATGCCTAAAGCTTCTTCTTTGCTAACTTTTGGTTTAGTATCGACTTTCCCTTTCCTGAGCAGGGCAGAATAAGAAATTACCTCACCAGTAGTGGGGCTTACTAACACGCAAACATAACTTGGGGAAGCAGTATCTTGCCACTCAAATTCGTACTCTTTGTAGGAGCCTCTATCCACACATTCTTGCCTTATTAATTCCATGCTCTTAATTGGAAAAGCCAAACAATGCCCATTAACGAATTCCATAGCTTTCTCGAAAGCCTTCTGCTTAAGAACGCTCACTTTGTCTGATGTCATTTTTGATACTGAGTTAAAATAAGCCGTGCAGACTTCTTCTGTTTTCATATCCACTGTAAAAGAATCATCACCAGCAGTTAATACACACATCTGGCCTCTAGGAGTTTTTTCAATACCCTCTACTTTTAAATTTAAATCTGTTTTTCCCACAAATTTTTCTACTCTTTCTTTAGCTATTTTCGCTTCTTCGCTCGTTGTTTCTCTAAATTCAGTTGGCTCGATATTGGAAGTAGAGGTTTTTGTCAATTCTTTCCTATTTTGTTTAATCTTAAATATTTCAGGCATATAGCCAGCAATAGCCGTAGTTGCCACAACCAACAAAATTAAACTTGCCAGTCCCAAAATTAAGAACTTCTTTCTATTTCCTTTCAACACATTCATTTTCTCTCCCCTTTCATTCATACATCAGCATCAACAAGAAAGTTTTTATCTTAGTATAGATACTTAATTCCCATAGCCAGCTGGTTTGATTTTTACCTCTTTAGGCCATGTGTAAGCGCCATCAAACACATATGAGTCATAACCATAGTAGCCTCCATATATCTGTTTGACTTTTTCCTTGGCGTAGTATGCCGAAACTCCCACCGAGTTGCCAAGATAGCCGTTATACCAAAAAGTACTAGCGAATGTATTATGTGGCCCAACAGCGATGGAATTATAAAAACCCATAGCTGAATCTATGCCTTGCTCTCTAGAAACAGTCAAGAGGTTGCCAATCAAGTACTCAGTACGAGCAGTTTGACAACCCATATAAGCAGCAAATTTTATATCATAGAGATTAGTTATGCCGTAGAGATCCATAGCTATTATGTAAGTTGGTTCACTTCCATCATAAAACCAAATAACTCCCGGGGCACCATGCCCAAAAAAAGAAAAAACAGCATCATAGGGCATAAGTTCCATTGCATATTCATAGCGATTATAGGTACCAGACCAATAGTCTGCATTATAGCCTATTAAATCTTGGTAATATGTTGCGACCTGTGCACAGTAAGTTGTGTCGCCTGCTGCCCAGGGCTCATAATTTGTACCAAAATTATCAGCCCACGGCGGTGAGTATTGCACTGCAAACGCGGGTGCTGCAGTTCCAAGAATCAATGCAAGTACTAGAATTAGAATAAATAATCTTTGTTTCATTTAAACCTCCTTAACATCGTTTCCTTACAAATCAACATAAAAATAAAGTTATCCGATCATTATTAGCTCATAGCTCATCACTCTCCCCTGATAAATGAAGAAAACTATAAACCAGGAAAATCCTCATCGCTTTTAATGTCTTTTGTTATTCACCATTCAAGAAGATTTAAATAAAAGAATTTAAAATAGGTAGTTTTTGATATAAGTTCCGACACTTCAAGCTCCTGTTGGTGTTCACATCTGTAATAGCATATAGCCAATCTTGCCTAAACTAATAAGTAACTACCATCCATTTGTCAATTAATATCTTTATCATATTTAATGCATCCTCTGCTATCTTAATAACATTTTAGCAAGCAAAAAAACATGTGGAAAAAGATACCGTGATAACCAAAGTAAATATTGGAGAGGTTGAAAAAGGCTGTACTGCTCCGGGAAGTGCCATTAAGCCATTTTGGTGGTTTGAGCATTAGTTTTGGATAAGAGAGCAGGGAGCAGAGATAAGATATGAGTAGTTTATGTACAGGTTAAAAACTTTGGCCATAAACGGATGATCACTTGTCGATTTATTGACTGTATTTGTTGTCAGTTATCATTTTCTTTTTCATTTTTATAAGCATCCTCGAGTCCCGGTGTGATATGAATCTCTCCTTTTGAATCAATTACTACAGCTTCTGTTTTTCCTATCTGCTTTATAAAATCCAAACCTTCGGGATAGCCCAAAATAAAGACAGCCGTTGAAATAATATCTACTTCCGTGCAGCTTTTTGCGGTGACTATAGTAACACTTTGAAATCCTTTTGCCGGAAGTCCGGTCTGCGGATTAAGTATATGATGATAACGTTTGCCATTCTTTTTAAAAAATATTTGATAATCTCCTGATGTGCTCACATTTTTATCGGAAAGCTCTATTATCCCTATTGTTTTTTCTTCTTTTCTTGGATCTCTTATACCGATTTGCCAGGGGCTATCACCGGGCTTGCTTCCTATAACGGTGGTAGTGCTCCCGGTTGTAACCAAAGCTTTCTTTACCCCCTTTTTCTTTAATACGGCAACGGCCCTGTCTACTGCATAACCCTTAGCCACTCCCCCCAGCTCAATTTGCATTCCGCTCTTATGAAAATCTAAAACATTATTTTTTTCATCCACCTCAAGATTGTTCATATCTACTAAGGCCAGAGCTTCTTCAAGCTTCTCCTTTGAAGGAACATCGGGTTCTTTATTGAATCCCCAAAGCTCCATTATTGGGCCAACCGTAATATCAAATGCACCTTTGGATTCTATGTTGTACTTTTTGCTGATTGATATCACCGAGCTTAAATCCCGGGAGATATTGATTCTGGAAGGTGCCTTCTGACTCATGAGCTTGTTGATCTTTGAAACCTCACTTTTTGAATTATGCGAGTCCATTTCTTTATCGATTCTCTCAATTTCTTTCATGGCTTCCTTAACGCCCTCTTCTACTTTGTTATTGTTTGGACCATAGGCCTTGATGGAAACAAGGGTGCCCAATAATACTTTTTCTTGTTCATAAGGCTTTTTAAGATATTTTCCTTCTGGATTTCTCAAGGTGAAAAACAGAATTACACCTAGGAGGGATATAAGAAATACAAGCAACCATAACTTTTTATTCACAACACTCTCCTCGTATAGCTAATCCTCGCAAAATGGAAAAGCCGGAGATTCTCTAACCGGTTTGTTTATCCTACATTGTACGTTATAATCGTATCGAAATCTGCCAAAGAACAATTCTATAATAGGAACGGTTGCTGAAATATCATTACTGCAAACGGAGGAAGACGATGACCAGCAAAGTAGGCATTCCAAGATCGCTCCTTTATTATAAATACTTTCCTTTATGGAACACTTTCTTCGGCGAACTGGGGATAGAAACAGTTCTTTCTCCTCCTACCGGGAAGAAGGTACTTAATAGGGGATTGGAAGTAGCCGAGAACGAGCTTTGCTTACCTGTTAAAGCCTTTCTCGGTCATGTTCTTAATCTTGCCAAGCAAACTGATTTTCTTTTTATACCTCGCGTGGTTAGTGTTGATGCGGATGGTTATACCTGCCCTAAGCTGCTGGGTCTACCCGATATGGCCGAGAATCTTATAAGAGACTTAAGGGTGGATACGAAGGTCAGGATTATTTCACCGATCGTTGATCTAACGGGTAAGAAAGACTGGAATTCAGCTTTTGAACACACCGGAACCACAATAGGCTTAAGTTTTTTCAGTATCAATGAGGCTGCAAAAAGAGCATTGAAAGCCCAGCAGGATTTTCGATCCAAACTTCAACAGGGATACTTGCCTACCGAGATTTTTTCCAATCAGGAAAAACAAGAAAAGGGAAATAGTGACCTTGTAATCGGCATTATCGGACACAGCTACCTTCTGTATGATGCCTATCTTAGTATGGATCTTATCAAAAAAATTCGTGATAGAAATGCATATGTTATTACCCCTGAAATGCTATCTCCAAAAGAAATAAAAAAGGGCCCGAGCCTCCTTACCAAACCGCTTTTTTGGAACTACCAGAAGGAGATTTTTGGAGCTGCCTGGTTCTTGATGCATCAGAAACTCGTTGACGGGATAATTTATTTACCTGCTTTTCCCTGTGGTCCTGATTCCGTGATCGGCACATTTATTGAAAATGAAGCTAAGATAAGCGGAATGCCATTAACTCCTATCAGCATGGATGAACATGCCGGTGAAGCGGGAATTGAGACCAGAATAGAGGCATTTGTTGATATGATAAGGCGCCGGAAGAAAGTTGTGTCAGGGGGGCAAATGGCGCTTTCGTCAGGGACACCAATTCCCAAGCGAACAAGAGCCAGTAGTATATCCCGAAAGGACATGTTGGTTAGTTTTCCCCGAATGGGCCGTGATACGCATTTGGTGCTGCAATACATCTTCAAAAAATTTGGTATAGAATGCATAATACCTCCGGCGACGTCTGAGAGAACAATGAGGTTGGGCATTAAATATAGCCCTGAGACTATTTGCCTTCCATTAAAACTGAATTTGGGTAACTATATTGAGGCACTGGAAAAGGGAGCAAATGTTCTTATTCATGCCGGCGGTTGTGGTCCCTGCAGATTCGGTTTTTACGGACCTCTTGCTGAATTGATTTTGAGAGAGGAGTTTGATTATGATTTTGAGTTTAAAATTGTTGAACCTCCCGGGTCTCAAGGTGTTCAGGTTTTTGCTGATTTCTTCAGATACTTCTACCCGGGCAGGATTGCACCCATTTTTCTGCCTGTTACCGGAAGAGTTACAAGCAGCACAGCAAGGTTTTTTGACCGACCCTGGATTGAGCTTCTGGGATTGACACCTCATGATCGTAAGTTATGGCAAATAATCAAGGCGATGTTTAATAAAAAGCGTGCTTTTGATGTTATTGAGAAAATGTCTTTAGAGGTTAGGTGTTACGAAGCTAACAAAGGAGACACTACTCGTGCTCTTAATAAAGCAAGAGAATGGATAGACGATGCAGGCACACCCGAGGAGATCGAAGAAGCAAGGCAAGAAGGTTTAAAGTTGTTTTCCCGAATTGATTTGGATAATTCAAAAGATGTGCTGAGAGTCGGCTTAGTGGGGGAGTTCTTCATCCTATTGGAACCATTCATAAACTTTAATATTGAAGAGTGGCTCGGAAATCGTAATATTTACATTGAAAGAGGTACCTATGCGTCCGACTGGATAGCACCTGACTACAAAAATGAGGTTGGCGGGATTTCATATGACAAACTTGTCAATAGTGCTAGCCCTTATTTGAAGTTTAAAGTTGGCGGCGAGGGTATCGCTACTGTCGGGCATACTATTCTTTGTGCAAAGCGCGGTTTCGACGGAGTTATTCACATGATGCCTTTTACTTGTATGCCTGAGACAGTTGCCAAGCAAATACTTCCCTCGGTTAGCCATGAACAGAATATTCCTATTCTATCTTTGGTAATAGATGAGCAAACCGGAAAGGCTGGTATTGAAACAAGATTGGAAGCGTTTATCGATCTTATGAAAAACAGAAGACAACTGGTACAAGGGGGGAGAGTCCAGTGAAAGGCTTCTTGGGAGTAGATGTCGGTTCAGTTAGCACCAATTTGGTGCTGGTCGGTGCCCAAAATCAGGTAATTGCATATGAATATCTGAGAACCAAAGGTGATCCCATAAGAGCAGTTCAAGATGGATTGCTTAGATTAAGATCAAGTCTTCCGTTGGATATTGAAATATGCGGTGTAGGCACGACCGGTAGTGCCAGATATTTATCTGGAGTGATCGTCGGGGCTGATATTATTAAGAATGAGATTACAGCGCACGCGGTTGCCGCTATCCACGTTATCCCGGAAGTTAGAACGGTTCTTGAAATTGGTGGCCAGGACTCCAAGCTGATTATCGTCAGAGAAGGAATTGTGGTTGATTTTGCCATGAATACAGTCTGTGCTGCCGGAACAGGTTCTTTTCTTGACCATCAAGCTTCTCGCTTGGGGATTCCGATTGAAGAGTTCGGCGATTATGCCTTAAGGGCTGGCAAACCGGCGCAGATTGCCGGTCGTTGCACCGTTTTTGCCGAATCGGATATGATTCACAAGCAGCAAATCGGACACAATGTGGAAAGTATTATTTATGGTCTTTGCCAGGCAATGGTTCGCAATTTCTTAAATAACCTGGCAAAAGGGAAAAAGCTGTTTCCTCCTATTGTTTTTCAGGGTGGTGTAGCAGCCAATAAAGGACTAAAACGAGCATTTGAGGAAGCTCTTAAGACAGAGGTTATTGTTCCGGCAAAATATCACCATGTAATGGGAGCGGTTGGTGTTGCTTTGCTTGCCCGCGAGGAGATCACCGATAGTGGTAAAAATACCAGATTTCGTGGATTCGAAACTGCTCAAGAAGAATTTACAACATCCAGTTTTCACTGTAAGGGTTGCGAGAATAATTGTGAAATAGTCGGGACTGAGCTCAAAGGAGAAGTCCTGGCCCGTTGGGGAAGCCGGTGCGGTAAATGGGAAGTCCAGGGGATTGAACCAGCCGAGATTGAAGTCGCTGCTTTGGCAGATATCCAAAAAGAACCACAAGTAGCTCCTCAAAAGATAAGATAGCGGTTAATGACAGGCTCCTAATCTAATTTGAAGCCAAATAAGGAGGTAGGCTATAATTTATCAGGATTGATCATCCTTGAAATGGAGATTGGATTCTTTATTATAAAAGGATGAGTTTACTGCTTGTTATTTTGGAAAGGAATTTAAATGAAAATTGCGGTTGCAGGCAAGGGTGGTGTAGGAAAGACGACTATTGCTGCTAGTCTTGCACGATTATATACAGATGAAGGACACAAGGTTTTGGCGATTGACGCTGATCCTGATGCAAATCTTGGGTTTGCTTTGGGTCTTGACACCGATAAAGCCAGCCGGATTACTCCCTTATCTGAAATGCATGAATTGATTGAAGAACGTACCGGGGCACAGCCCGGTACGGTTGGTTCCTATTTTAAGTTGAATCCAAAAGTCGATGATATTCCCGATAGGTTTTGCACCGATATCGATGGAGTCAAGCTTCTAGTGATGGGCAAGGTGAAAAAGGGGGGTTCGGGCTGCGTTTGCCCCGAATCATCTCTTCTTAGGGCGCTACTTAACCACTTAATTTTGGACCGCGATGAGGAAGTTATAATGGATATGGAAGCAGGCATCGAACATCTTGCGCGAGGGACTGCGGAGTCGGTTGATGCTTTTTTAATAGCGGTAGAACCAAGTCAGAAAAGTGTGCAAACCGCGAAAACAACTTCTAAGTTAGCTCGCGATATCGGAGTCAGCCGCTTTTTTGCCATATTTAATAAGGTTCGTAACCGGAAAGAAGAAAAATGGCTTGCCGGGCAAATCTCAAAATTTCCTGTTCTTGGAAGCGTTTCTTATAATGAACGGGTTATCGAGGCCGATTTTCAAGGTGTACCTGTTTATCACCTGGATAAGTTATTTGCCCAAGAAATAAAAGGAATAAAGAAAAACCTAGAGAAGGAATTATCTGCCGGTCCGTAAGAAGATAAAGGTCGGCTTATTTATTAGATAAGAATTATAAGACTGATAAATCAGGCCTCTAGCTGTTACAAAAGGGGCAAAGATCATAGCAAAAAACTGTTTGACCAAGAACATTCAATTCTGCGATTGAAGGTATATTAAAAGGCGGTGTGTAGTTTGGTTAAGATTTTAAGTTCAAAAGAGATTGCGCCACAGGTTTGTATGATGGAGATTGAAACACCCGAAATTGCCCAAAAAGCATTGCCGGGCCAATTCATAATTATCCGGATTGACGAGAAAGGGGAGAGGATTCCTCTTACCATCACCGATTTTAATCGTGAAAAAGGAACGCTGCTAATTATTTTTCAAACAGTCGGAAAAACTACCTATCAGCTAAGCAAGCTTTCGGCCGGAGATTCACTGGCCGATGTGGTTGGTCCTCTGGGGAAACCCTCTCATATTGAAAAGCTGGGGAAAGTGGTTTGTGTCGGAGGAGGCATAGGGGCAGCTCCCGTATATCCGATTGCCCGTGCGCTTCATGAAGTTGGCAATTACGTGATAACCATAAACGGAGCAAGAACCGAGGACCTTCTGATTCTTGAAAAAGAGCTGGGAGAGGTTAGTGACGAGTTTCATCTTACTACGGACGACGGGACCAAAGGACGGTGTGGATTTGTTACTGATGTGTTAAAAGAGCTGCTTGATGGTGGCGATATCAATATGGTAGTTGCCATAGGTCCGGCAATAATGATGAAATGTGTGTGTCAGACAACTGAACCATATAAAGTGAAAACTATCGTTAGCCTCAATTCGATTATGGTAGATGGAACCGGAATGTGTGGAGCATGCAGAGTGGAAGTTGAAGGGAAAACCAGGTTTTGCTGTGCTGACGGTCCTGAGTTTGACGGTCATAAAGTGGACTTTGATCTTCTGATGGCCAGACAAAAAATGTACCTGGAACAGGAAAAACAGGCAATGGATGAATATAAAAAGAGCAATGATTAAGAGAAATAGGGGATAGATAAAAAGGAAGGCAATAATGTCAGACTCACAAAAGGAAAAACCAAAAAAGGAAATTAAACCCAAAAAGACCGAAATAGCCGAGCAGAATGCAAAAAAGCGTGCCGGCAATTTTAAAGAAGTTGCGTTGGGATATACTGAAGCACAAGCCCTGAAAGAAGCAAAGCGCTGTTTGGGATGTAAGAAACCGACTTGCATAGGGGGATGTCCGGTAGAAATCGATATTCCTGCTTTCCTTACCCTTATCCAGGAAAAGAAATTCGGAGATGCTATAAGAAAAATTAAAGAGAAAAATTGTCTACCCGCTGTATGTGGAAGAGTATGCCCGCAGGAAGACCAATGCGAAAAGAAGTGTGTCTTGGCTAAGAAATATGAACCGGTAGGCATTGGGCGATTAGAAAGATTTGTAGCTGATTGGGCTCTTGAGCATGGGGAGAAGGATAAACCGGAAATAAGAAATTCAACTGGAAAACGTGTTGCTGTTGTTGGCTCGGGTCCGGCCGGTTTGACTGTTGCCGGTGATTTGGCAATGCTGGGTCATGATGTCACTGTCTTCGAAGCTTTGCATAAGGCAGGCGGTGTTTTGGTTTATGGGATTCCTGAGTTTAGACTGCCTAAGAAAATTGTGGAAGAGGAAATAAATTATGTAAAGACTCTTGGTGTGAAGATAAGAACGGATATGGTAATTGGTAAAATCCTAACCGTTGACGAGCTCCTGGATTCTAGGGATTATGATGCTGTATTTATTGGCAGCGGGGCCGGTTTCCCCATTTTTATGAGCATTCCTGGAGAGAATCTGAACGGTGTTTATTCCGCTAATGAGTTTTTAACACGCTCCAACTTGATGAAAGCTTATCTGTTTCCGCAGTACGATACGCCGATTGCCAGAGGGAAGAGAGTGGCTGTTGTCGGAGGCGGCAATGTTGCCATGGATTCGGCCAGAACCGCTCTTCGATTGGGTGCTGATGAAGTATATTTGGTTTATCGCCGTTCGGAAAAAGAAATGCCGGCAAGAATAGAAGAAGTAGAACATGCCAAGGAAGAGGGAATAATTTTTAAACTTCTCACCAATCCTAAGCAGATTCTGGGAAAAGACGGATGGGTTAGCGGTATTGAGTGTTATCAGATGGAGTTGGGTGAGCCCGATGAATCCGGCAGGTGCCGGCCGATTGCCATTAAAGGTTCGGAATTTGTTTTGGACGTGGATGTTGTAATTATGGCTGTCGGCACCTCTGCCAATCCTCTTATTCCGGAGAGCACCAGCAATCTGGAATTAAACAGACGAGGATATATTGTTGCGGATGAAGCGTCCGGAAAAACCAGTAAAAAAGGTGTTTACGCAGGCGGGGATATAGTAACAGGATCAGCAACAGTTATTCTGGCAATGGGCGCCGGTAGAATTGCCGCCCAATCAATCCACGCTTATTTAACCGGCGAAGAATAAACCTACCTTTTTCTGTATACCATGTATATGATGGTAATCAAGACCAAAAGAGTGGAATAAAATTAGTGGCTCAAAGCGAATTTTATAAATTCCTTTTGGGTACGGGTTAGAAAACGGTTCTTCTCGTAGACTAAAAATAGGTCTCTGGAAAAGCTGATATTTTTAAAAGGAACGGTATTCACTGTTCCCAGGGCAAGTGCTTTTTCAGCAGCGAATTTCGAAATAATAGAGATACCCAACCCCGCTTCCACTCCTGATAATACCGCTTGCGTACTGCCTAGGTCCATAATCTCATTAAGGTTTTCCAACTGAATCTTAGCTTTTTCGAGTGTCTCTTTGATGGTTTTTCTGGTTCCCGATCCGATTTCGCGCAAAATAAACGGCTCTTTTAATATATCCTCGATTTTTACTTTTACTTTTGATGCCAGGGGATGATTTGGCGGTATTATTAGTATTAACTCATCAGTAACAAACTTCTCCACCTGCAGATTATTTGAATCTGGCAGAGCACCAATAAAACCAATATCAATTTCGTGTTCTCTGATCTTGGTTAATATTTCCGCCGTATCGCTTATTTCCAGCTCCGGCTCAACATCGGAAAACTTCTTTATGAACTGCCCGAGTATCTTTGGAACAATATATTCTCCGGGGATCGTGCTTGCACCCAAAGCTAAATGACCGCGGACCACTCCCTGTAATTCATCTATTGATTCAGAAAGAGCACCGTTTAATTTTAAGATCTGGCGTGCATAGCTATAAAATATTTTACCGGCTTCTGTAAGCTGGACCCGTAAGCCCGATCTATCAAGCAGTATCTGTCCGTATTCCTTTTCAATGGATTGGATCTGGAAGCTAATTGCAGGTTGAGATAGAGAAAGTGTTTTTGCCGCTTCGGAAAAACTTCCCTTCTTAACTACTGTGATAAAGGTTTTAAAGTAATTGATATTCATATCATTTTCCTTTAGCTTTTACATGCTTTGATTAAATTTCTTTATAGAAAACAAAAATCCTTTGTATAATTTAGAGTTATAATAGGAAGGTAACTTCGAAGAAAAAGAATTGTAGGTGAAAATAATGTCGGAACCAATACGGTTAACTCAGTTGGCATCAAAAAGCGGCTGAGCAGCAAAAATAGGTCCGTGTGACCTGGCGGAAATTCTGGGGAATCTCCCCTTTAAAAGAGGAGAGGAACTGCTTGTTGGTATAGAAACATCTGATGACGCTGCGATTTATCGTTTAACCGATGATATTGCCATAGTCCAGACTCTGGATTTTTTTACTCCCATTGTTGACGATCCCTATCTCTTTGGGCAAATTGCGGCTGCCAATGCATTAAGCGATATCTATGCAATGGGAGGAGAACCAAAGACGGCCATGAATATAGTCTCTTTCTGGCCGAAGCTGGGATACGATATCCTGGAAAAGATATTAAGAGGGGGAAGAGACAAAGTCGAAGAAGCTGGTGCGAATATAATCGGAGGTCATACCATTGAGGACAAAGAACCGAAGTACGGACTGGCTGTTACCGGTTTAATTCATCCGGGAGAAATCATTACCAATTCGGCAGCGGAAGAAGGAGACAAACTGGTTCTAACCAAACCTCTTGGTATGGGAATCCTGGCTACGGCATTAAAAGGTGGAGTAGTAAAAGAAGAAGACATAATGGATGCCATCGATGGGGCAAGAAAGATAAATGCAGGCGGTACAGTTGCCATGCGGGAAATCGGTATTAAAGCATGCACCGATATCACCGGTTTTGGCTTTTTAGGGCACTTATTTCTTATGCTGAAAGCAAGTCAAAAGGGTGCAAGAATCCAGGCAAGCTCGGTCCCGGTCTGGGAAAAAGCAGTGGAATTTGCTGAAATAGGATTGGTGCCAGGCGGTGCATCTATCAATAGAAATTTTCTCGGGGAAAATATTTCAATTAGCTCATCGGTTAGCGATGTAACCCGGGATATACTTTTTGATCCTCAGACTTCAGGGGGGCTTCTTATTTGTGTGCCCCAGGAAAAACTGGATAATCTGTTGGAGTCTCTTGGGAAGCAGGATGTATTATCTTCTGCTGTTATTGGAGAGGTAACCGGAAATACTACCGGGCTGATTGAGGTTGTCTAATAGCTTTGGTGCCGAGAAGTTAATGACTGCGTTAGCATGCATTAAAAGCTTTATAATTCGGTTTTAATTTGTACCGGCAATGCGCTATAGAAATAAGTAAAACGAGCTTCTGTTTAAAAGGCATGTTACAAAAAGAAAATAGGTAAGATAATAAAGATAGTGGTAAAAAATATTCGTAAATTTGTCTTACTTGCTGATCGGACACAAAGGAAAACATAAAAAAATCAGTAAAGAGAGGAAAATAAATGAGTCAAGATCAAATCATAATATTTCAATCAACCCACCAGGCGTTAAAAGCTGAGAAAACCTTAAAAAGGGCAAACCTTAAATGTAAAATGATTCCTCTTCCCCGTAAGTTTTCATCCAACTGCGGCCTTGCTCTAAAAATTGATCTGGCAATAAAGCCTCAAATAGAGGCAGTGCTTTTAGATAATTCTATTGAATATCAAGGTATATACGACATGGAATAACGGGCTAACAGTATATTTGGTGAATCTATATGGTTGAAATTGTTCCTGTTAAAGTCGGGGATAGAGTAAAATTAAAAAAACAGCACCCTTGTGGAAAGAACGAGTGGGAAGTAGAGAAGCTAGGAATGGATATAGGGCTTAGGTGCGTAGGATGCGGGAGAAAAATACGAATATTACGTTCCCAATTTGACCGGCGATTCCGTGGTTATATAAACCGGACAAACGATAGTGGTCAGGAATAAGAAAATATTTGATAATAAGATATAGAATACGGTTAAATAATCTTCGGAGTGTCATATTTTGGATTGATAATTTAAATTGGAGATAAAGTGGTAGATTTGGATGAAAAGAAGAAAACACTAAAACAAAACGAAGAGGAACAAGGGCTTAAGGAATGCATCAAGTGTGGTAGAAAAATACAGCAAGATGCGCGTTTCTGTGGTGAGTGCGGGACTGCACAGACAAAGGACGCTTTCTTACTCTTAATTGTAGGATGCCTGGTAATTATAGCAGCGGTATTTTTGGCTTGGTATCTATCCCAGCCGTATTCACTTTTT
>ENA-OSEO01004289-OSEO01004289.1-sediment-metagenome-genome-assembly--contig:-NODE-4289-length-15268-cov-4.247186_pt1 | contig 15268 bp, 14 predicted proteins | sample MGYA00237883_ERZ534232 | MGnify/ENA metagenome assembly ERZ534232 | reverse complement strand
GTCAGCGAAATGCGGTTTCACTTTGGCGAAACCTTTCAGCTCGTGCTCCCCGAGGACATCAAGACCCTGAAACGGATCGCACCGTCCTCCGGCCCGGGAAACGGGAATCACGATCCGGAAGGGCTGCCCGCCAATGCATGGCAGATGTTTTCTCAGGTGGTTGTGCCCATGGATTCGGTCAAGCCTCTGGACAAGCGCCGCGGCTGGACCGCGGACCAGGTGAGCGAATACAACCGCGAGCGGTTCGAGGACCTGATCTCCGCCGGATGGGACCTGGTCATTGTGGACGAGGCGCACCGGCTCGGGGGCAGCACCGACCAGGTGGCCCGGTTCAAGCTGGGTCAGGGTCTCGCCGAGGCAGCTCCATACTTTCTGCTCCTTTCTGCCACCCCGCACCAGGGGAAGACCGACGCCTTTCATCGGCTGGTCTCCCTGATCGACGCCCGGGAGTTTCCGGATATCAGCAGCGTCACCCGCGAGCGGGTCCAGCCGCATGTGATCCGCACCGAGAAACGCCGGGCCATCGATGCCGATGGGAAACCGCTGTTCAAGCCCCGGCGAACACAGCTAATTCCAGTCTCCTGGAAGGAGCGTCACCGGAGCCAGAAAGCCCTCTACGAGGCGGTGACCGAGTACGTCCGGGAGGGTTACAACCAGGCCATGCGGGAGAAGCGGAGCTATATCGGCTTCCTGATGATCCTGATGCAGCGGCTGGTGGTCTCCAGCACGAGCGCTATACACACCACGCTCGAAAGACGGCTCGAAGCGCTCGCCGAGCCCCAGGAGCAACTGACCCTGTTCCCACTCACCTCCGATGAAGAGTGGGCGGACCTGGACGGCCAGGAGCAGGTCGACATCCTGCTCCGCACTCGATTCAAGGCGCTCAAGAACGAGCGCGCTGAGGTCAAGCTCCTCTTGGAGGCAGCGGCCCGCTGTGAGCAAATCGGGCCGGATGCCAAGGCCGAGGCGCTGCTCGACTGGCTGTATCGCCTCCAGTCCGAGGAGGGGGACCCGGAACTTAAAGTCCTGGTGTTCAGCGAGTTTGTCCCGACTCAGGAGATGCTGCGGCGCTTCCTGACGGAGCGAGGATTCTCGGTTGTCTGTCTAAATGGTTCCATGGACATGGAGGAACGCAAGCGAGTTCAGGAAGCCTTCGCCAAAGATGTCCGGATACTCATCTCCACCGATGCGGGCGGGGAGGGCTTGAACCTTCAGTTTTGCCATGTCGTCATCAACTACGACATCCCCTGGAACCCGATGCGCCTCGAACAGCGGATCGGTCGCGTGGATCGCATCGGACAATCCCACATTGTTCGCGCCCTCAATTTGGTCTTTGAGGACTCCGTGGAGCACCGGGTCCGTGAAGTTTTGGAAGAGAAACTCGCGGTCATCTTCGAAGAGTTCGGCATCGACAAGACAGGCGACGTCCTCGACTCGGCCCAGGCGGGCCACATGTTCGATGAGATGTATGTCGAGGCGATCCTCAATCCCGAAAAAGTGGAAGACTCCGTAGCGAGCGTGGTTGCCCGCTTGCAGGAACAGGCGCGCGAGGCGCGAACGACAGCGTCTTTGCTCGGCGCAACCGGGGACCTGGAACCCGGCGAAGCCCAACGGCTGCTGACCCACCCTTTGCCCCATTGGGTGGAGCGAATGACCGTGAGCTATCTCAAGGCGCATGGCGGCAAGGCCGAGAGAAAAGGCGAGGCCTGGGATCTCACCTGGCCTGACGGCGAGACCTACGAGAATGTGGTCTTCACCGGCAAGGAAGCCGAGAAGTTTCCGTCCGCCCGACATCTTACCCTGGAAGCGCCAAAGGTACGCGGTCTGGCCATGCGGCTTCCCCGTTTTGTGCCGGCCCAGCCGGTCCCGGTAGTATCGATCCCCGGTATCGCAGGCGAAGTCCAAGGCATCTGGTCCCTGTGGCGGATTGCCATCGCCGCCATGGAGTGGAATCGTCGAAGGATCATGCCGCTCTTCCTGGCGGATAACGGCGTGGTCTACATGCCCACGGCCAGACACGTGTGGGACCAGCTCCTCTCGGTAATCCCCCAGAGCCGGTCTTTTCTGGAAACCTCGGCCTCTCAATCGGCCTTCGAGAAGTTACAGAGCGCCGCAGAGGAACACGGCAAGCCCATCTATGAAGCCCTCCTTCAGGAACAGCGGGCCCGCATCGCCCGCGAACGCGAAAAGGCCAACTACGCCTTTGCCGCCCGCCGCAGGAACACCGAGCGGATCGGCCTGCCCCAGGTCCGCAATTATCGTCTGAACCTCCTGGCCCAAGAGGAGCGGACCTTCCAGGAGCAGCTTGACCGGAAGGCCCATGCCTATCCCGAACTGGTGCCGCTCCTTGTGATTCGTGTGGAGGGCGGCGGCCATGAGTAGCTGGCGTGACCAAATTCTGAAGGAGTTCACCCCGAAGGTCGCCCGACTCACCCTTGTGGCCGACCCTGATGGGCTTTTGCTCGAAGAACGGATTCTCGAAGGTATCCGCGAAAGGGGCTTCGAGTTGATCCCGTTCGAAGACCAGATCACCTTCCGCTATGCCTACGAATCGAAGTTCCGATCCCGCTGGGACCGGGGCGAGCATACGGACCTCGTGGTCGTTCTGCATTCCCAGGAAAGCGACCTTGGTGCGTTGCCCTATGACCTTCTTCAGGCAGGCCGAAAGCTCTCCTTCAACCTCGGCGACATCTTTCCGAACCTCAGCTATCCGGTCGTGACCGCTATGGATCGCGGAGAACTCGATGCCTTGTATGAGGCTCAGACAAGATATGCGCCCGGCCAGTTGGGCGACAACGCCACCAAGGAGTTTGTCCTCCGTCATGTCTTTGAAATTGCGCCCGAGCTGATCAAACAGACGTCAGACCTGCTGCGCGTGCTCCTCCGCCGCCACTATCGCGGCCAGCGAATACCTGCGGCGCTGGATGAGCGATTCATCCAGATCCTGCGTCAGAACACTCAGTTCGATGAATGGCCGCTGGAGAGATTGGTGGCGGACCGCGAGACCTTCTTTACCTTCCTCCAGGAGCGTTGGCCCATCTTTCTCGACCGCGAAGCAACAAAGGGAATATCTGGTGTCCGTGAAGGGGGGAGCTATGGTCTAACCATTGAGGGACCTGTCCATCTTCCCTTTGACCACCATGATATTCGCGTCTACATGGATAACCTGTTTGTGGAAGGATTGCTCCATTCTGTCCCGCACGACCACGCTGCCGCCCTGTCAAGGAGCTGGATTGGCATCGGCATCCAGACCGCTCCCATCGAGGATAGGTCCCGCCGCACAGGCAAGCTTATGGATAGCCTCCAGACATCCATGCCGGCTGACGACGCAAGGCACACGGAGTGGTTCCGCTTTGCCCGTGGATGGGCCGAGCTGATTTTGCAGACGAACGATCAGGTAGAGGCCGTCCCGAAATCGACCGCTGAACGTATCAAGGATCTTCAGACCCAGATGGACGCTGCTTTTACCGCCTGGCTCTTGAAGCGGTACGCAGGCCTGGTCAACCTGCCGCCCGTGCCGCCGGTGATGCTGCACCATCTCCCGCGCTTTCTTGCCCGTCAGGTGGGGGAAGACCGTCAAGCGAAGATCGCCTTGATCGTGGTGGATGGTCTGGCCATGGATCAATGGCTGGTAATCCGCGGTGCGCTCGCATCAAAGAAGCCCGGCTTCCGGTTCCGTGACCAGGCTGTCTTTGCGTGGATTCCTTCACTCACATCTGTTTCCCGTCAGGCCGCCTTTGCCGGTAAGGCGCCCATCTTTTTCCCGAACAGCATCCAGACTACGGACAAGGAACCGGCGCTCTGGGCGCAGTTTTGGGCGGACCATGGCTACACAACCAATCAGGTCGTGACCATCAAGGGGTTGGGTGATGGCAGCCTGGAATCAGTATCGGAAGCGCTCTCGCATCCGAAGGCAAGGATCGCCGGGCTGGTCGTCGACAAGGTCGACAAGATCATGCATGGGATGGAAATGGGCACTGCCGGGATGCACAACCAGGTGGGCCAGTGGGCTAAACAGCCCTATCTCAGAGCCCTCCTTGATCTGCTCCTGGATCGTGGATTCCGGGTCTATTTGACTTCGGATCATGGCAACATCGAGGCGGAAGGGTGTGGCCGTCCGGCCGAAGGGGCTGTGGCGGATCTGCGCGGTGAAAGAGTTCGCATTTATCCAGACGAGGTCCTTCGATGTCAGGTGAAGGAACGATTTCCAGCCGCGCTGGAATGGGACCCCATTGGTCTTCCCGAGGACTGCCTTGCCCTTTTGGCGCCTCACCGGCAGGCCTTTGTTCGAGAGACAGAACACACCGTCTGCCACGGCGGCATTTCCATCGAAGAACTCATCGTCCCTCTGGTCCAGATCGAAAGGAGGGGTGAATGACACAAAGAACAGGCCAGAACCATCAGGCGGGTCGGGACCGCCGTGGACAGGTTGGATTTAGTCAGCGGGTGCGTCTGGAATGGCTTGAGCAGACAACCAACCTGATCCTCGCGGGGAACGACAAGTCTGAGGTCAATGATGCCCTGCAGGAACTTCTGAAGGACAAGGTCTCGGTCGGAGGGCAGGCCGAGCGAGGCAATCGTGAAAAGATCATCACGATTCTCCTGAAGACATGGGTAACGGTTCCCAGCGAACTCAAACCCCTGCGCGACGACGGGCTGGATCTGCTCAAGTGTGTTCCTCTATCCGACCATCTGGCCATCCACTGGGGTATGGTGACGGCAGTTTATCCGTTCTGGTCAGAAGTGGCGATACAGGTGGGCCGGCTCCTGAGGCTTCAGGGTTCTGCGGCTGCCGCACAGGTACAGCGACGCGTTCGCGAACAATACGGGGAGCGGGAGACCGTTTCGAGGGCAGCCCGCCGGGTATTGCGCTCCTTTCTGGATTGGGGCGTGCTGCAGGAGAGCGGCTCTAAAGGTATTTACAGCTCCGGGACAACTCTCTCGATAGCAGACCCGGGACTGATCGCCTGGTTGACCGAGGCCGCCCTTCATGCCCGCGCCAACGGCTCGGCCCCGTTGAAAGATCTGCTTGAAAGCCCAAGCTTATTCCCTTTCCGGATCAAGCCGATTCACGCCGAAAGCCTTGCGGCTTCGTCATCCAGACTCGACATGCTTCGCCACGGACTGAACGACGATCTTGTCATGTTGAGGAAGACGGCGAGGAGATAATCCTATGGAATATGCATATGAGGTAGCTTTGTCTTTTGCCGGTGAGGACAGGGCATTTGCCGATGCCGTCGCGAAAGGCTTAAGAGATTCTGGTATTAGAGTGTTTTACGATGATTTTTATGCTGAAGACCTATGGGGCGAGGATCTTGCCGTAAAACTGCGGGAAGTATACCACGGCTCAAGCCAGTTCTGCATAATGATAATCTCCAAACATTATGTTGATAAGATATGGCCAAGCCATGAAAGACAGCAAGCGATAGAGCGCATGATCAGAGAAAAAGGAAAAGCTTACGTCCTGCCTGTCAGGATAGATGGATTTGAAGGAGATGTCCCTGGATTGTCTGGCACTATCAGTTATCTGGCAGTCAGAAGCAGTGACCATCGGAAAATCGTTGATGCCTTTCTGAGGAAGATTGGCCGTAACGGCAGCCAGGGAACGCCCAACCCGCAAGCACGACGAGAGCAGGCGAAAGGATATGTCCCTAAAATCAAAAGGTCCTTCACTGACAAAGAAAAAAATCAGTTTTTCAAGTCGTCATTTGAAGAGATTGTCAATCTAATTGAAGGGTTTGCGTCCGAGACGCAAAAACAATACTCCCATTTCGATTATGAGAAAGAGATGGTCACATCAAGGAAGGTGGTTTTCACACTGTACGAGAATGAAAAGCAGGTCTCCCAATTTAAGATATGGATTGGGGGAACGTTTGGAGGGAATTCGATATCTTTTGCTTATGGAAATTCCATCGAGGTAGATAACGATGGCTCAATAAATGAATCTGTAACATTAGAAGATCACGAAGGTGACTTGAGGTTGAAGCCGCTGGGTATTGCTATGTTTGGAGGTGAGAGAGATAGACTGATGTCGCCACGGGAAGTGGCTGATTATCTGTGGCAAATTGCGTGCCGACATTCCCTATAATTCATTTCTCTGGCATATGAAATCCGCAGGAGGCAGCTCTGCAGTTTGATATGGGACTCAAAATTCAAGGATGAGGTCACCGATGCTCCATAACGCTCCAAACAGCGCAATAGCATGGGTGCTATTGAGTGGGGGGATTGATTCGTCAGCTTGTGTATCATTCTATCTGGAGCAAGGTTTTTCCACAGAGGGGGTGTTTATTGATTATGGACAAATAGCGCTAACACGTGAAATACGCGCGGCAGAATCTATTGCAGAGCATTACGGTATCCCTTTGAATAAGTTTAGGTGGTGTGGCGGCCGAGAAAAGAAGAGTGGATTTATTTGTGGCCGTAATGCATTTCTCCTGCTCAGCGCTTTAATGGAACTGCCTCAAGCGGCGGGAGTATTAGCAATTGGAATTCATTCAGGAACGACATATCAAGACTGCTCAGCTTTCTTTGTCCACAAAATGCAGGCACTTTTTGATGATTATACTCATGGGAAGCTACAAATTGGGACACCTTTCTTGAAATGGTCGAAGGGTGATATATGGAACTACGCAAAATCACGAGGAGTACCTCTTAATCTAACGTACAGTTGCGAAAGGGGTGAAGAGCAACCTTGCGGTTATTGTCTTTCATGCCGCGACCTGGAGGCCCTATATGCTAGCACGTAGGTCAGTATTACAACATCCTAGCGGCGCGACCATAGATATGCCCCGCCTTGTCCCTTCCTTTTCGAGCAAGGGCTTTCCATTTGTTGAAATTAAGAAATCGAAAAAAAGGATATCGGAAGCCAATGATGCACTTGAAATGACAGGGCCTACCATAAGCGATTCCATTCTTATCAGCGCTTATGACATTTTTCAAAAATATCTTATAAGGCCAGAACGTTTTTATGTTAACAAAGAGCTGGTGATCATTGACAGCGGAGGGTATGAGCTTTCGTCAGATTTCGATTCAACTGAGCCAAAACAAGAGGAATATAAGCCTGGCCAGAATTATGATGAACAGTCTTACAAGGAGGTCCTTTCAGCCTTACCGAGTGGGTATCCCATCGTAATCACAAATTTCGATCATCAGGCTATTGGAAAAGATATTGAGAGACAAATCAAGTTAGCCCAGATTCTATTCAATAGATATCCGGGATTTCTCAATGACTTCATTATTAGGCCATCTGGTCGTGCAAGATATATAAATATGGACGATATCGTCCGCCACATTGATAAGGTGCGGCGCTTCCATATACTCGGTATTACTGAGAAAGAATTGGGAGGAAATATTCTGGATAGGCTTGTCAACATCGCCAATTTGCGAAGCGCAATGAACAGGAAAGGAATAGATATTCCGATCCATGTATGGGGAGGCCTTGATCCCGTAACATCCCCCCTCTATTTCTGTGCTGGAGCTGAAATTTTTGATGGCGTATCCTGGCTACGGTACGGATATTACAATGATGCGGCAATTCCGAGAGATGCTTATACGACTTTGGATCTTGGTATTCAAATCTCATGGCGTCGGGCACAGGCCATAAGACTGGCAAAGAACATTAGTTATTTAGAGACATTGTCAATCCGCATGAGAAGATTCGTTGACAAAGGGGGATGTGACTTCTCTGTGTTTGATACACACCGCAAGGCAATTGAAGATGCGTATAACACCCTGTGTACGAAAATTCCGGAGCTTAAAGGAGGCGTTTAATGGGAGCAAGTAGAGGGAGCTATTTCCCTAAATCTGGGCGCGATCTTCAAAAGCTGATCCAGGATTCTAAGGATGATGCAGATAGGCAAAGATTGGACGGAGATGTCAACAGACTTATAAGAGAAGTATTGGCGTCCTGTGAGAGAGACCCTGAAAAGACCAATGATCGACTTGGAGAAATCGCCGATGTCCTGAAAAACCAGGCAGATATAGAGCATTTCCTTTTTGGCGGATCTGTAGCAAAGCATACCTTCGTTGACGGACTGAGCGATGTCGATGCGCTCGTTATTTTGAAGGAGAACGATCCTTCCTACAAATCTCCAGACGAAGTCCTCATGGCATTCTACCAATCTCTCCGGGATAGTCTTACCTATGATGATGTTAAATCAGTTGAGAAAGGGAGAATGGCGGTGACGGTTGTCTACCGGGACGGAACAGAAATCCAATTGCTTCCCAGTCTTCGTACCGAATCAAAAGTGCTCATCCCGACTGCTGGAGCTAAGGAGTGGAAGGAGACGAACCCAAAGGCCTTTCAGAAAATGCTTACGACAGCGAATGACAGGCTCAACCAGTCACTCGTTCCGACTATAAAGCTAATCAAGTCCATAAATGGGGGATTTCCAGAACAGAAGCGGTTGACGGGGTATCATATCGAGTCCCTTGCTGTTGATGCCATAAAAGGGTACCGGGGGGCTAAGACTGTTAAATCACTTCTCACCCACATCCTTGAGAATGCATCAAAAAGAGTTCTGAATCCTATCCAGGATACCACAGGCCAGTCAAGAATTGTTGATGCCTATTTGGGAAAAGCTAATAGTGTTGAACGTCGTGTTGTCGCGGACGCCTTAAGCAGTGTCGTTCGGAAGTTGAATGCAGCCAAAACCGTTGATGAGTGGAAATCTATACTAGAGCTTTAGCAGTGATTCAACTATCCGAAAAGGAGCTGACTCGGCAGTTCCGAATCCTGAAACAGATGCTCTCCATGCATGCCATGTTGAGAGACCGATACTTTCGACGTGCCCTTTTGATTGATATTCTTCTCTTGGCCTGCTCAGTGGTTTTCTGTGCGACGACATTTGCCCGGGATGACTTTTTCAGCTACCTTGGTTTGTCTCCGACAAATGTACGCTATATTCTTGGCATTGCCTCCATCGTTGCTTTTTTCGCCTCGCTGGTGGCGTTAAGATCAGATTGGAAGGGTAAGGGCGCCTCTCACAGAGATGCTGTGCAGAAATTGGGCAAGGTCCTTTCTACATGCAGGGAATGTCAACAGGAGGATGGCTCGTGGCCACAAGATCGTATGTCAGATCTTCACCGGGCGTATTGGGATGCGATGAACAATATCATTGAAGTTCCCGATAGACTTTTTGTCACTCTAAAGACTCGCCACCTGAAAAAGGTGGAACTCAGCAAAATGTCCGAATTAAATCCCGGATGCCCTGTCTTTGTGCTTCGGATTATCCTATCTTTTAAAGGTGTAGCCAGGGCAGTCAGAAGAACACCTGAGAGAGCGGAGGTGGGTACAGATGGTCAAAGATTTAAGAACTCGAAGTGAGGGAAATGGAATCGTCGAAGTATATCTCCAGGCCAAAGAGTATGTTGTCAAGAAAGGATTTGGAGAAGAAATTGACTGGCAGGAAAGTATCCGGTTTTCTCAAATCGAGGAGTTGGATTTTTTGAGGGAATCCGCATGGGTTGTTCTCTCCTCCGGAATGAGTGAGGCAGTGATCCGAAGAAAATTTCCTTCTATATCAGAAGCTTTCCACTTTTGGCGAAGTGCCGCGTATATTACTGAGAACGCGGATAACTGCCGAAAGAAAGCACTCGGTATATTCGGTCATAGAGGGAAGATAGAAGCGATTATCTCAATTGCTCAGCGTATTTTTACGCAAGGATTTAACATCTTCAAAGGGTACATTAAAAGGGACGGCGTCAGGTTCATTCGGTCTTTGCCCTTCATGGGCCCGGCAACCTCATATCACCTCGCCAAGAACATAGGCCTTGATGTAGTAAAGCCCGATCGTCACTTGTTGCGGGTCGCTTTTGTTACGGGCTTTGACAGCCCGGAAACCCTGTGCGAGAGGATCGCGGAAGCGGTAGGCGACCGCATTTCCGTCATCGATCTTGTGATATGGCGCTTTGCTACATTGAACCGAAACTATGTCGAGTTTTTTGCCCAACAGTGATCTATCCTTTTTCTGTCTTAGGATTTTGCGGCTGCAAAACCCTGCTTCAATATGACCGTTGTAGGGAAGGGGAGGGGCTTAGGCCTTTTTCATTCCCCAGGTTTTCTCCCATAAGCGGGCGCCCTGGCCATCCAGATCCACCAGATATTTCTCGCCATCGATCTCAACCACAGTGCCTGTGCCGTGACTGGTTGTCACTCTATCGCCGATCTTGAAGCGTTTCTTGCGCAAAGTTGAACTGGGTACATCCACAAGATACATGGCAAAACCGGCAACCTGTGATATCTTGACTATTCCCCAATATATCAGTCTCACCGAAAATCTGTGGTATAGCCACGGTACCCACTGTCGGCCCAAGAACCTGTAATCGCCTTTCAAGGTCAACAATGCCATCTTGGCTGGAATGGATATCTCAAAGGATCTCTGGCAACCCATCCATTGTGAAATCATCTTTCACGAAGGCAATGTGGAAACTGGGTTTGGGGTCCCATTTTTAGCTACCCAATAACCAGTAGCTAATCCTTACCATAACCCAGCCTTTTTAATAAACTGTGACCTCGCCGGTCTCTTCCCATCCCTGATCTCTGCGAGACTGAGTCCGCCCGTGTACTGGAAATGGGCACACTCCCTGAATCGGTTCCAATCCGCCGTCCATTCGAGTCTGCATTCCTTCCCCATGCTGCCTACCCTCTACCAGAAAGGATCGGAGACGTTTCATACAGGCTTCCCTGCATCCAAAGGCGCGACATCGAAAGCGAAGCCGAAGTTGTGCATGGCGTAAAGGGCTGTCTGTTCTTCCATAGTTCGCAAGGCGCAGGTGACGATCACATGCATCCCTCGTTCGGAACACCGGGACAGGAACCTCCGGGCAACTGAGCAGTCGGGTGCCACTGAAGGCGGTCACGTATCATGGGGTAAAAGCTCAGGCCCTTATGAACCGCAACACGAATTCTTTAGGGGTCAAGATGGGAATGAATTGATGGGATATTAGATCCAGCAAATGCGGGTCGCCAGAGACGATGCAATCGACCTTGCCGTCGATGGCGCAGGCAAGTACGAAATCGTCGTCGCGATCCCGGCTGATGGCTTCTTCGCCAGGGATGCCGGAAACGAGCACGGCAAACGCACGCAGAAAGTCAACAAGAACCTCTGCATTTTCAGCGGCTTTGGGATACTTGCGGGCGATGTGCCGGCGTGAAATGACCTCACTGAATTCTTCGAGCAAATGGTTTGAGGTCACCAGTTGAATGGTCTCGCGGCGGGCGGCATCCAGAATTTCAGCGGAATAGCCCAACGCGATCACGCCGCTGACGAGGACATTGGTATCAAGAACGGCTCTTGGCATGGTGGGTCTTGCGGGCTTGCCGGGTGGCCTTGACCGCATCTGCCATCACTTCGTCTTCGGGGATGTGGGCATAGGCTTTGCGAATGGCTTTGAGCGCAGTTAAAACCGCCGCGACAGGGCAGTCCGGTCGATCTCTTTATCCAGCAAACGCCAGAGCACCACTTTTTCCTGTTCCGGCAACCGGCGAACCGCCTGCTTGATATGTTCCATGGGTATTTCGAGGCTGACCGTGTTCACGGGAAAGGCCCTCTTCTTGTCAAGACACGTTGAAGGATAAAACCCAGTTCCTATGGTTACAGTGTAGACCGATCGATCTTTGAATGTCAATATCCAAGGTTTACGTCTTTCTCAGAAAACTCCGAGAGATCAGACAATTTGTAGGTATGAGGCAGAAACAGATCAACAACCAGGTTGGAATAGCCCGGCCTTGCATAGGTGACGATCCTGTTGGCCTACATTTGGATGGGCGGCATCCCTGCCATGGCCTCCATTTTTGTTCCCTTTTTTGAATTCGTTCATAGCCATTTCGCGTACCTCTTGATTCCTTGCTTTTCCGTTCCCGGTCAGTGGGAATTCCGACACACATCTGACATACTTCAGTATCTTATGGTTGTCTTCGGTGGTCATTCCAACTGCGCCAAAGATCTAATCCTGACCGATTTGTTCCAGATTGATTCCTTTGGTTTCGATGCCGTATATCCAGGTCACGACCGCACCCAGCAAGGAAGTCCCGACCAAGATGTAAAGGAGAATCTGGGTTCCGATATCCGCCAAGAGAATGGGAAAGAGAAAGGCCGTCGTCACAGCCCCGATCTTGGCAAAGGATGCGGCAAATCCGGCGCCTTTACCCCGGATATGGGTCGGGAACACCTCGCCTGCAATCAGATAGGTCATGGCATTCGGCCCCAGATTCGTCATGAGGCTGAAGAGCATAAACCCTGCAAAAAGCCATACGATCTGGGAAGTCCCGCTGGCATTCAGTGAAAGGGAGGCCAGGAAAAGCCCTGCGGCACACCCCACAAATCCAATGATCTGAAGCCGCATACGTCCGATCCAGTCCGCGCCCAGGACCGCGCAAAAGATCCCCACGATCAGGAGGACGTCGATAAAGGCAGCCCCTTTGGCTGCCAGGATGTGGATCCTCTTTTTTGGTCATCAGTCATCAGATCAGCAACGGAACAAAACCCTTATGGGGCATCCAGCCGTCAGCCTCTTATCCCGGGATTGGGACCGAGAGGTTCTGCCTTGCCGATTCGTCGAGATCATGCGTTTGAGCGAAACCGGCCAGAACAGGTGTCAGATGAGACCATAGAGGAATGTGATGGGGAGGTCAAGTTAGCGTTTCGTTAAGCTCAATGAAATGTGGGTCTGTGGAAGAAACGGACCCGGACCGGTGAGCCTGCGCCGTTATCTTTCGGACAGGGCCAGTCGCTCCACCGTTAGGACTTCGCCGCTCCGGTTGAACCGGTAAAGAATGTCGGCCCAGCACAGACGCCTGGAAAAATAGCCGATCCAGCCGCAGAAGGTTCCGATCAGGAGAAAACAGGGCGCGTAAAAGAACCAGCGAAGCGTGATCCCCTTTTGCCGGACGAAAATGCCCAGGAGACTAATGCCTGATGCTGTCAGGAGATACATGAGAAGGGAAAGGACTGCCACCCCGTTGGACACTGTTCCCATGAAGGCCAGGATAAGCAGGATGGGGCACATGACCATGCTGAGGGCGAGCGCGCTGTTGAGGCAAAGGCCAAATGCCGTATAAGGCCGGAGGTATATGGCCGCATACTGGGTCTGTCGAACCAGCCATTTCATGACCCGGCCCAACTCCGGGTAGGTTTCCCGCGACGTCACCAGACAATCGGGAGAAAAGACCCGTCTGAGACGATGTTTCCGGATGATCCAGGTCAGCGACATGTCGTCCACCATGGCAGTAGACCATTTGTCATCCACGCCGTATCTCTCGAAGTCGTTTCGCCGCAGGGCCATGGACCCGCCCCACATGGCCGCGTAGGCCGTTTCGGTCATGGCCATGGCCTGAAAGGCGCTGAACGTGGCGTGAAGGTGTTCCGAAAACCGATCGCTCTGGGGGATCAGCGACCGAAATCCGGTCACGGCGAAAACATCCGGGTCGCTGAGGGGGAGGGTGATGTGGCTGAGCCAGTCATGGCCCGGGCAGATGTCCATGTCGGCGAATACATAGATGTCGCCTGCCAGGTTCATTCGGCGGGCGGCCTCGATCCCTGTGAGGAGATTGTGGTTCTTCTGACAACAGCGGGTTGCCTTTCCGGCAACCACATGGTGAAGCCGTTCTTCCGTCACCGCCATGGCCGCCAGGAGCGGCGCTGCGGGGTCCCTTTCGCTTTCCGTCACGCAGATCAGGTCGTAGTGCGGGTAATCCTGTCGCAGCATGGCCGTCATGTTGGCCTCCAGGTCCGGCGACATCCCCTTACAGGGGACAAAAAGAGACACCTTCGGAAAGGGGCGACCCATCTGTTCATGCCGGCGTCGAAAGCCGGGACGAAGTCTCCTTGGGAATGCCGCCTTGATGTACCAGAGTCCTCGAGCGATACACACCACCTCCAGCACCGCTGCCGCCATGAGCAACAAAATGAGACTCCAGATAAGCATGTGATTCCTCCCTCACCATCCCATCAAACCGCAGCATCGTGCGCAGATGGGGAATGTGCCTCCGTTTTCGGAAAGCGCCTTTCTGAATGTCACATAGCGGTCCCCATTCCAGATCGCTTCCATGGGGGCGTCCAGAATGTTGCCCGCGATGTAGTCCGGATAATCCCGGCAGGTGGCCACGTCGCCATTGGGCATGATTTCGACGGTTGTCCAGGGTGAGATGCAAGGGCCGTATCCCATGAAATCCGCTGGGTTTCCGTAGTAACGATCCAGTTGGTCGTCACCGAGAGCAGGGACATACAGGATGGGAAACGGATGCTTCCGGGCCCGGATGCGGGCCAGACTCTCTTTCAGGGCGAGGGTGTCCACCTGGTGATTGAAGAGATATCCCCGCCAGGCAGTCGGGGTGATGCCCAGTCTGTTTTCGAACACCCGCGTATGGGCCTTTCCCACGGCCTCGTTGGTGAACCAGCTATAATAGATGACCGCGGCATCCGCACCCAGCTCGGATGCAACCTGAACGATGTCGTCCAGCCGGTCCGCATTCCACGTGCTCACGGTGATCAGCGGCATGAGCCACGGTACCGGCCGGCCCGTCTCTTTCTTTCGCCTTTTGACGGCGTCAATCCCCGCCTTGACCTTCTGGAAGGTCCCTTTCCGGCCTCGAATCTCATCGTGCAGCGCCTCCGGTCCATCCAGGGAGAACATCAGGGCATCCCACCCCTGATCCACTACCGCCTCGGCATTGGCTTCCAGGAACGTCGCATTGGTGACCAGTGCGAGGAGCGACCGGTTCTCTTTGATGGCCGCGGTCAATTTGAGGATATCGGGGTATAGAAATGGCTCGCCGCCCCAGATGTAGTAGAAGGGTCGATGGGGGGCGAGCTGTCTCACGAGGTCCAGATAGGCCTCCACAGGTGCCACCCTTGCGAGTTCCTTCGCAGACCGGTTAAAATTGTATCCGGTCTCCCCCCATTGCGCGCAGGTCTTGCAGCGGAGGTTACAGGCATTGGTGATCTTGATGCCGACCAGTTGGATCGGGAGACGGGATTTCCCGTCCCCGCGTTCGTATTCCCGGGGGGCACGGAAATGCTTGGTGACCATCCCGTTGAGGACCCTGGGGATCATTCGAGGGGTGCGACACAGGGGGAGGAGGAAGGACATCGGTTCTCTTGAGTGCATGGTTATCCTATCGAAAAAGGTTCAGAGGTTCAAAGGTTCAGGGTTCAGACGTTCACCCGAACGGCAATGGGCGCCAGCCAATGATGTGCTTCCGGCAGGATCATTTGTGCGAAACCATGCGGACAGGTCTGTTTGTAACAAGTTCGCCAACTTCTCAATG
>ENA-OSEO01004286-OSEO01004286.1-sediment-metagenome-genome-assembly--contig:-NODE-4286-length-15281-cov-3.219087_pt1 | contig 15281 bp, 12 predicted proteins | sample MGYA00237883_ERZ534232 | MGnify/ENA metagenome assembly ERZ534232 | reverse complement strand
GAGGTTTCGCGCCGCGGCTGCCGCCGCGGCCGCGAGGCAGTTTTCCACGTTGTGCATGCCGGGAATCGGGATCTCGCTGAGCGGCATCAGACGCTCCCCGCGTAGAAAGACGAAGCCGTTTTCGGCCCACGAGTCCACAGCCCAGGAATCTCTTGGCGCATCGCTCATATCCTCGGCCAGGCCTTGTGAGGCCCGCCCGCATGCCGAGAAGAACGCCACTTTCGGTCCGCCCGGATGCCGAGCGATTCGTCGTCCCAGGCCTACGAGGAGACTGTCTCCCGCGTTCAGCACTGCGACGTCCCCGGCACCCTGTGCCGCGAAGAGCCGTGCCTTGCAGTCGAAATACCGCTCAAGCGTGCCGTGCCGGTCGAGATGGTCCGGGGCAATGTTGAGAAACACGCCCACATCCGGCCGAAAACAGTGGACATTCTCGAGTTGAAAACTCGATACTTCGATCACGATCTCTTCCTCGGGCCGAAGGTCTCTGGGAAGGGACGTCACCGCCACGCCAATATTGCCGACAACGCGGGCCGGCCGCCCGGCAACTTGGAATAGGTGGCCCAGCAGGGCGGTTGTGGTGGTCTTCCCGTTGGTACCCGTGATGGCGTCGAACGAATTCTGAAAGAGAGCGTAGGCCAGCTCGATCTCGCTCCAGATGGGAACATTCTCTCGCCGAGCCCTCGCCACCGGGTCCGCCTCGGCGGCAACTCCGGGACTCTTGATTAACAGATCCGGTCGCGTCCAACTGGAAACCAGCTCTTGCTGCCGGACGAAAGTGGCGTTGCCCGGCAACCCACCCTCAAGTCCACGCAGAGCCTCGATCGAACGAGAATCACTCAGTGTGAGGTCAAGCTGGAACTCCGCGAGAGCTCGAACCGCGGCCATCCCCGAACGGCCCGCCCCCAGGATCAAGACGCTACGCGTGCCGGCAGGCAGGCCCCGCCTGCCGCACCGCGGACCGGCTTTTTCGCTGTTTGACTCCGTCATCATCCGGCCGGGAGACCTATCTCTTTGAAACTTAAGTAATAAAGGGTGAAGCCGGCCGCGGCCAGCAACGCGGCGATGATCCAGAATCGCACGATGATCTTGGTCTCGGACCAGTTCTTCAATTCGAAATGGTGGTGAATGGGGGTCATGAGGAAGACCCTCTTGCGCCAGAGACGAAAGCTGAAGACCTGGATAATGACGCTCAGTGCTTCTCCGACAAAGAGCGCCCCGATAAGCACCAGGAGGATCTCCGTCTCCGTCGCGACTGCCATGCCGGCGAGTCCCGCGCCTAGCGCCAGGGAGCCGGTATCGCCCATGAAGATTGCAGCGGGGAACGAGTTGTACCAGAGAAAGCCCACCGAAGCTCCGGTGAGGCACGCGGCAAGCACCGCGAGATCGGTCTCGCCCCTGAGAAACGCTATGCCCGCGTAGGCAAACATCGCGACGCCGACGGTGCCCGCCGCGAGGCCGTCGAGACCATCGGTCAGATTCACTGCGTTGGAAAAGCCGGCGATAAGGATAAACGCGAACAGATAGTAGAACAGGCCTATGTTGAGGCCGGTTCTCAGGAAAGGAACGGTCAGCTTGGTGTCGACGCCCCCAAAATGAAGGGCAACAAAAACCGCGAGCAGTACAAGAGGAAGCTGGAGGGCCAGCTTCGTCCTCGCGCTGAGGCCGAGCGACCGCTGCCTCCGCTGCTTGATGAGATCATCCGCGAAACCGATGGCGCCGGAGCCAAAGGTGAGCATGAATACAACCAAACTGGGCACCGTCTTGGTGGCGAAGATCAGGTATGGAATGAATGCCGCTCCGAGGATGAGAACCCCACCCATCGTGGGAGTACCCTCTTTGGCACTGTGGGCTTCCGGGGTGAGCTCGCGAATGTTCTGTCCGATCCCCCGTTTGCGCAGCCACGTGATGAGTCGCGGACCGACAAGGACGGATATGACGATACCGACCAGGGTGGCAGCCAAGATCCTTATCATTGCCGGCCCTCACCCCAGGTCCCGAGCCGGGCCAGCTCCTCGATTCGGCCAAGCATCAACTCGAGCTTCATGCTCCGCGAGCCCTTGAAGAGAACGACGTCATTAACCCTCAAGCTCTCAATGATGCTGTCGACCTCATCCACCGATTGCAGGTGGCAGCCGCCTGAGGCCCCAGCCAACCCCGACCGGGATCGCTCTTGACCGCCCTCGTAACCTCTGACAGTCGCGCGGGACAGCGGCCCGACCCCCCAGAGCGCTCCGACTCCCAAGCGGGCAGCGTATCTGCCAACCTCTTCGTGGTACCGCTCCTCCTCGCTCCCCAATTCGAGCATGTCGCCCAAGACCGCCACCGCTCGACATCCCAGACGGCCGGCCACGGCCATCAACTCATCCAGGGCAGCGCGCACGGCAGCGGGATTCGCGTTGTAGGTGTCGTTGATGAGATGGAGACCGCCTACGCGCTGCAGGTCGCCACGTCCGCCACTGAGCCGCACGCCGGCGAGACCGGCGAAGCACTCCTCGACGGGGAACCCGCCCGCATAGCAGGCCGCGGTTGCTGCCACGGCATTCTCTATTCCATAGCGCGAACTGAACGGGACATTTAGCTGCGCCTCTCCTCCCGGCCAGCGAACCGCTAGGACCGATCCAGAACAGTCCGCCGAAGACCCGTTCCTTCGGGGTTCCTGCCACCCGATCACGTCTGCACCCTCACACAGCTCGGCGAGACCGAACGTCACAACCTTCTGGGCTCCTCTCGGCCTGAAGGCGCTCCGCTGCAGACAATCCAGAGGGATCACCGCGACGCCGCCCTCGGGCAGAGCCTGCACGAGCTCAGCCTTGGCTCGAGCAACGCACTCAAGGTCCCCGAGTAGTTCGAGGTGCACAGGGTGCACGTTGGTCACAAGCCCGACATCGGGCTCCGCGATCTTCGCCAGCCGGCCTATTTGTCCGAGCCCACGCATCCCCATCTCGATGACGGCGGAACGGGTTCCTGGCGTCATTGAGAGCAGGGTCAGCGGTACGCCGAGCTCGTTGTTCTTGTTCGCCTGCGTGACCGTGACCGGCCCCACACGTGCGACCATAGCGCCCAACATGTCTTTGGTGCTCGTCTTGCCCACGCTACCCGTGATGGCAAGAACCGTCGCCTCGGACTTCCGACGCACTTCCCGCGCGAGAGAACCCAGTGCCGCGCGCGTGTCATCGACGACGTAGACGGCGGCTTCCCGTTGCTCCCCGTTCGCGGTCCGCGGCCAACGCCCTCCCTCGACCACACATCCCGAGGCACCCTTCGCCAGCGCCTCCCACACGAAGTCGTGGCCGTCGAAGCACTCACCGGCAATGGCGACGAAGAGATCCCCCGGCACCAGGGAACGAGTGTCGATACTCAAGCCGGACACACCCTCGCGAAAAGAGCTCAGCCCGATGGCGCGCCCCGCCTCCTTCGAAGTTAGAGCAATCATCGAGAACTCCGAAACGCCAGCCTCTCGAGGGCGTCTCGCACAACCTGACGATCATCGAAAGCCACCTTCTCATGGGCGAGTTCTTGTCCCGTTTCGTGTCCTTTGCCGAGCACCATCACCACGTCGCCCTTCCCTGCTTCGGCGATGGCGTTCTCGATAGCTCGACGCCGATCGATCTCGATCCGCGCCCCGGTAGGATGCGCGAACCCCAGCAACATGTCTTCAACGATCGACCGAGGATCTTCGCTGCGGGGATTGTCCGACGTAAGGAAGACCACATCGGCCGCCCGTTCACCTTCCCGGCCCATGAGGGGCCGCTTTCCGCGGTCGCGGTCGCCGCCGCAGCCCATTACCGCGATCACGCGCCCGCCGCTTACTGCCCGAGCCGTCTCGAGGACGTTGCGCACGGAATCAGGAGTGTGTGCGTAATCGACCAGTACGACGAAGTCCTGACCGGCGTCAATCGCCTCCATCCGTCCAGGCACTCCCCCGAAACGCGGCAGGGCCTTCACCATGGCAGCCAAGCTCAGGTTGAGCCCCAAGCCGAGGCCTACCGCGGTCAAGGTATTCGCCACGTTGAAATGTCCCACAAGCCTGCTGGAGAAGGCCATTTCTACCCGGTCATCCGGTGCCTGATTTCGCAGAGCGGCGCCCCTCGCCACGAGAGTTCCTCGAGTGCCGGCGGAAGTGATTACGACGTCCTCCACTTGAAGGTCGGTCGGGCCCCACTCCTCCCCCGCCGTCGACGACGAAAACGTGATCATCCGCTCTGGAGCGCAACGTGAGGCCAGGCGGCGTCCAAAAGGATCATCCACGTTAATGACGGCGAGTGAAGGTCTTTTGCCAACATACGACGCGTCCAAGAACAGGCGGCACTTGGCCTCGAAATATGCCTCTAGCGTCTGATGGAAGTCCAGGTGGTCCTGGGTCAGGTTCGTGAAGGCCACCGCTCGAAAATCGATTCCGCGAACCCTATGCAGGTCCAGGGCGTGGGAGGAAACCTCCATCGCGACCGCCCTATCGCCGCCGGCCGCCATTTCCGCAAAGTCACGCTGCAGCTCCACAGCTTCGGGTGTCGTCCGAGACGCCGGGTACGATATCCCGCCCAACCTCCGCTCGATCGTTCCCAGAAGGCCTGCTTGAAGTCCGCAACTGTCGAGCAAGTGGGCTAGCAAGAAAGCGGAGGTCGTCTTGCCATTGGTTCCGGTGATACCGGCCACTGCGAGACGAGACGTTGGAAAACCATAGAAAGCCGCGGCGACCGGACCCATAGTACCGCGCACGGAGGAGACCACGACTTGAGGTACGGGAAGGTCCAGCATTCGTTCCACACAGAGCGCGGAGGCTCCCCGACGAACCGCCTCTGGCGCGAAATCGTGGCCGTCTCGCCGAAAGCCAGAGACGCAGAAGAAGAGTCCCCCGGGCGAGACTTGGTCTGCCCTGTATGCCAGCGAGCTTACAGTTGGATCAGCCGCAACCGAGAAGATGCAGCCATCGAGCTGGGCGAAGAGGGTCCGAAGTCTCACGCGTGAGGATTCTATCATTCCCCGGGGCCCTCCCTGGCCTCCGTCATCCGCCTCAGTCGGCGCTGGTGGGGGGAATGCCAAGACGCTTGAGAGCAAAATCGGCAATCCTCGCGAATGCCGGAGCGGCCACGTAGGCGCCTGAGTGCTCCGTGGAGGGTTCGTCAATCATCACCAAGATGATCAGTTGGGGATCGTCGGCCGGAACCATACCCACGAACGAAGCGATGACCCGGTCCTCGTCGTAGCCGGAGCCGTCGGCCTTCACTTTTTCCGCGGTTCCCGTCTTGCCTGCAACGGCGTAGCCCTCGATCTGGGCCTGTGTGCCGGTGCCATCCTCGACGGTGACGGTCAGCATCTCGCGCAGCTGGGCCGCCACGGTCGGGCTCACCACCCGGCGCGTCCAGGGCGTAGTCGCGTCCTTGACCAGGTGCGGCTGAACGAGGATGCCATCATTGGCAATCGCGGCATATGCGGTGGCAAGCTGAAGCGGCGTGGCCGCGATGCCCTGACCCATGGGTACGTTGGCAATCGTCGTCCCGGACCACTTTTCAGGGGCGAGCATCTGCCCATCGGCTTCGCCGGGAAAATCGACACGCAGCTTCTCCGTGAATCCGAACTTTCGAATCATATCCACCAATCTGGTTTTGCCCACCTCCAAGCCGAGAGTAATAGCCCCAACGTTTGAGGACTGTGCCAAGATCTGTGTGACCGTCAACTCCCGCTTGTCGGGCAAGTTCTCGTGGGCCTCATGCACCACCCGGTCATAGACCTGTATCGTGTCCCCGAGGATGAAAGTAGTCTCAGGGCTGACCAGACCGGCTTCCAGGGCCGCGGCCGTAACGACCATCTTGAAGGTGGAACCTGGTTCATATTGATCGGTGATCACCGAGTTGCGCCTGCACATCTCTTCGACCGATCCGTAGTCGTTCGTATCGAACACCGGTGTGTTTGCCATAGCCAATATCTCGCCGGTCTGAGGGTCGATCACAATGGCGCAGGCTTTTTGGGCCTGGAAGGTCTCGACCGTCTCGGTGAGGATCCGCTCGGTCTCGAATTGAATCTCCTCGTCGATTGTAAGGTTGAGGGGCTCACCCTCAACGGCCTCCTTGAGAGAGACGGTCGAAAGGCGATTGCCAGATCGGTCGCTCACAACTTCGAGTTTCCCCGGTTCCCCGGCGAGCATGGCCTCGTATTGCTTTTCCAGGCCTGCGAGACCGAGATTGTCCGTACCTACGTAGCCGAGGAGTTGGGGCGCCAGTTTTCCTTTTGGATAGATTCGTTTGTCTTCAACGCAGACGCCAATTCCTTCCAGTCCGAGTTCTTTCACTCTCTCGCCGATCTGGAGATCCACCTTGCGGGCGAGGTATTTGAAACCGGACTCCGACCGCAGCTTAGCTTCAAGCTCCGCGGGAGTGGTTCGCAGTATGGGCGCTAGTGCGCTGGCTGTGGCTGGAACGTCCTTTATCTGGGTCGGATTGGCATAGACGGTGGCCATCGACTGAGATACCGCCAGCTCCTGGCCATTACGATCGTAAATGACTCCCCGTGGGGCGTCCAATTCGATGCTGCGCAGATGTTGATCGCTGCCCTTGTCCTGCAGGGCCGAAGCATCGACGACCTGCACATAGAAAGCCTTTGCGAACAGGGCGGCGAGGACCACAAGAGCAACTCCCATGAACCAGGCTAAACGCTTGTTTGCCCGGTTCATGCTCACCGGCCCGCGACGGTCGTATCACCCTCCGAAGTGAGACTCTCCTCCCCGGGCGTCAGATGGTGCACCGAGTCGGCAGGACGCAGTCCCAGTTGTTCCGCCTGCTCACTGATCCGCTCGGGCGAGGACAACGCAGAGATCTGCGCGCACAGGGCAGACGCCGTCTTTCGGAGTTCCCGTTGCCGGGCGTCCAGTTCACCCAGGGCAGATTCGACGCGGGTGCCGGTCGAGCTGATCAGCATTGGTGCGACGACCGCGGCCCCCGTAAACACGCAGGCAAAAACCAGGCACAACAGCGCAGCGCGCCATCGCGGGTAACGGACTGTGACAACCTTAAGCTCCGGGAGGGGCCTGTGTTCAACTTCCGGCCTTTCTTGAGGCAGACGCGCGGTGGCCTCTCGAAAGTAATAGGTCTGAGCACTCACTCGGGCATCGACGCGGGCGGCGCTGCGCCTGGCTGCCGCTGAAGGCGCAAGATCTTTCTCCCAGGCACTCATCCAGGTGGAGCGCGAAGAGGCCGCCATCACACTTTCCTCACGGCGCGAAGCTTCGCGGAACTCGAGCGGGGATTGAGCTCTACTTCACGAACGCTGGGTGTGATGACCCGGCCGGTGAGGATCTCCCCAGTCACCCGACCGCCGCACACGCAGACGGGGAACTCGGGTGGGCACGTGCAGGCTCTTGCCTTGGAAGCGAAGAACTCTTTGACCATTCTGTCCTCGAGCGAGTGAAAGCTGATCACGGCGAGAACCCCCTGCGGTTCCAGCAGTTCAAACGCCTCCGGTAGTGCCCGGCTCAGGCTGTTCAACTCGTCGTTGACTTGAATCCGAAGAGCCTGAAATACCCGGCGCGCGGGATTGCCGGCGGCGAATCGGGCCGGGGTTGGAATGGCTTTTTTGATGGTCTCGACCAGTTCCGATGTTCTGGTGTAGGGGGTGAACTGCCTCCTTACGACAACCGCGCGTGCGATTCGACGGGAGTAACGCTCCTCGCCGTAACGCGAGAACAACTCAGCGAGGGCTGATTCTGTCCAGGTGTTCAGAATGTCGGCAGCCGTAACTGCCGAGTCAGAGTCCATCCGCATATCGAGAGGCGCGTCATAGCTATAGGAGAAGCCGCGCTCGGGAGTGTCTATCTGCATGCTGCTCAAGCCCAGATCCATGTAGATCCGAGTTGCTTTGAATCCCTCGTTCTTGAGGAGAGACAGAGTCTCGGCAAAATTCCCGAGATAGAACCTAGAAGGGCAATTCAGTTCGGCCCTGAGATCGAGAAAATACCCCTCGGCCACCGGATCCTGATCGCATGCCACAAGGATCCCCTCGGGTCCGAGCAGCCGGCCGACAGCAGCAGCGTGACCACCGGCGCCAAACGTGCAGTCGATGACACGGCTATCGGCCCGCGCGTCCAGCACCTCGAGGAGTTCACGAGTTAGGACAGGGATATGCGCCATGGCCATCTCGTTGACGAAGGAGGCTGTCGCACTAAACACGTCCTCCCTCTCTTTCGCACTCTAGCTCTGTCAGCGTGTCGGGATTCCATATCTCCAAGTGGGTACGGTTGCCGATGATCTTGACTTTGCCGTTGAGGTTCAGCTCGCGAATCCTTTGGGCCGGAAGAAGCACGCGCCCCTGCCGATCGGGTTCGACCGTGTCCTGATTGCGGTAGATGTCCCGGGTCCGCCAGCTATCCCTCGCGTTTTCAAACACGTTGAGAGGTTCCAAGTATTTTTCGTCGAATTCTCTCCAAGAATCTGGATGATAGACACGCACGCAAGGCTCCTGGTCTTTTAGATGAACAAGGACGGCCCCGCCCTCGAAATACTCCCGATAACGAGCAGGAAGGGTCACGCGCCCCTTCGGGTCGACCGTGTGGTCGAATTCACCTGATAGAAGTGTGCCTTGCATGTGTACCACTTTAACCCTAAATCAACCACTTAGCAACACTTTGTTCCCCGTTGGGGACGAAGCAAATCCTGGCGGGCCGTTGGGCACGCTAAGTCGTCGTTGTAGCGGGAAGTGGAGAGGGCCGGTTAGATTCGCCGAAGTGGAGCGTAATCGAGCAGAAGTCGCTTCTGTTCCGCCAATTCCGTGAAGAAGACTCGGATCACGCCTCCTGGTTCGATGCCGAGAACCACTCCTTCGCCGAACTTGGCATGAAGGACACGATCACCGGCAGTCAACCCAGAGACCGGATGTGCCTGAGTCCCCGCGCGCCCCACCGATGTCGTGGACTGTGCGGAGACCGGCCGTCCTATCGAACCGAAGTGCGAACCTCGTCGATCCACGAGCAACGGGGGAATTTCGCCGAGGAACCTGCTGGCCAGCCTGGGTCCACCGGCACCATGAAGGCTGCGGGAGTGGGCGTAGGACAGAAACAGCTCGTCCTGGGCACGCGTCATGCCCACGTAGCAGAGACGCCTCTCCTCTTCGAGCTTCTGTTCGTCCAAAGACCTCGTATGGGGGAACAAGCCTTCCTCCATACCCGTGATGAACACGACGGGAAACTCGAGGCCCTTGGCATTGTGTAGAGTCATCAGTGTCACCGAGGACTGGGCCTGAGCGAGACTGTCTGCGTCTGCGTACAGGCTGATCTCTTGAAGAAAATCGGCGAGAGTGCCCTGGGGATTCAATCGGTCGAACTCGTCGGCGACGCCGGCAAACTCCTCCAGGTTTTCCAACCGTCCTTCGGCTTCAATGGTCCTTTCGGCTTGGAGGACTTCGACCATCCCACTCTCGCTCATCACTCGGCGGATGATCGCCGCGACACCATCCGATTCCCCGGCGAACGCCGCTTCTTCCCAAGACTTCAGCCGTGAGCCCAAGTCAACACAAGTCTTGGCCGCGCCGGTGCTGAAGGCCGGAATGTCTGGCGCGCACACGAGAGCATCGCGTAATGGACCCTCCGCTTCGCGGGCGAATGCGATCAGACGTCCGATCGCTACGTCTCCCAATCCGCGCCGAGGCGTATTGATCACCCGCAACAGAGACAAGTCGTCGGCCGCGTTCACGGCCACCCGCAGATAGGCCAGGATGTCTTTGATCTCCGCGCGTTGATAGAACTTCGTGCCCCCGACTACGCGATAGTCCACGCCTTGGCGCACCAGCATGTCCTCGAGCACCCTGGATTGCGCGTTCACACGGTAGAAGACCGCAACGTCCGAAGCGGGGCGCTCGCGCAGCACGGCAAGGATTTCATTGCAGACCTTACGAGCCTCCTCGTGCTCGTCTCCCGACTCGAGCATGACTATCCGCTCGCCCCGACCCCGGTCGCTCCACAGCGTCTTTTCCTTCCGGCCCCTGTTGTGGGAGACGAGTGAGTTGGCCGCCTCGAGGATCGTGGTTGTCGACCGGTAGTTCTGCTCCAGCTTCACAACCTTCGCGTCGGGATAGTCGTCCTCAAAACTGAGGATGTTTCGGATGTCGGCCCCGCGCCAGGAATACACTGACTGATCATCATCCCCCACGACGGTCACCTGCCGGTGTTCGTCGGTCAAGAGTCTAACCAGCCGATACTGAGCACTGTTGGTATCCTGGTATTCGTCCACCAAGACGTGTCTGAAAACGTCTCGATAGAAACTGAGTCTCTCGGTGAAGAGCTGAAGCACATCCACGGTGCGAGCGAGGAGATCGTCGAAATCCAAAGCGTTTAATTCCAGAAGCCGTTCCTGATAGCGACGATAGACTTGAGATGCCACCTCGACCAGCGGTGAGAACTCCCGGTCCTCGGCACAGCCGAGCTCGCTCCAACGATCGCGTTCACCGCCCCCAAGCTCCATCTTGCCGGCGAACTCGTCGATGTCGATCAGCTTGTTCTTGGCCGAAGAAATCAGATTCTGCAGACCCCGCGCCGGGAACCGTTTGGGATCCAAGCGCAACTCCTCCAAGCAGCGTTTGATCAGCCGGATGGAATCATCCTCGTCGTAGATCGTGAAGTTTGACCGGTAACCCAGAAGTGAGGCGTCGCGCCTCAGAATGCGCGCGCAGGCTGAATGGAAGGTGCAGACCCACATCCATCGGGCAGAGGCACCCAGCAGCGTTCCCACGCGGTCCTGCATCTCCCCCGCGGCCTTGTTGGTGAACGTGATCGCGAGAATCTGGCTCGGTTGCGCAGCTCCGCTCTCTATCAAATGAGCCACTCGGTACGCAAGCACCCTGGTCTTTCCCGAACCTGCCCCGGCCAGGACCAGCAGAGGGCCTGCTTTGTGGAATACCGCTTCCTGCTGGCGCTCGTTCAGATCCTTGGCCAGATGAATGGACGCGCGGCTCATGCATCCTCCCGGATCGACATATCCAGCACCTCGTTGAGGCTCCCGCTGCGGAATCCCTCGAGGTCCAAAGTCACGTAGGCATATCCAAGCGACCGAAACGAGTTCACTATGGTCCGCCTGACGACGGTCTCGGCGGCCAGGGGTATCTCTATGGCAGCGACCTCGATGCGCGCAAGGCAGCCGTGATGTCTGACTCGGGACAGGGAGAATCCCAGGTCCCTCAGACGGCACTCGGCCGCCTCGATCATACGTAGTTTCTCGAGGGTGATCTCATCACCATACGGAATACGCGAGGCCAGACAAGGCGATGCGGGCAGCTCAGCATTGGGCAGCCCCAACGATCGTGCCAGCGCCCGAACCGCGGACTTGTCGAAGCCCGCCTCAGCCAATGGACTGCGGACTCCCGCGAGAGATGCCGCCTTCGTGCCCGGGCGGTAATCGAGGAGATCGTCGGCGTTGCACCCGTCAATCACCGTCCTCATTCCTTCCCTCTCCGCGATTTCACACAGCCTCGGGTACAAGGCGCTTCGGCACCAATAACATCGGTCGGGTGTGTTGGCCGTGAAGCCCGTCATCTGCAGTTCCCTTGTTTCGAAAACCTCGTGCCTGGAGCCCAGCGTCGCGGCAATGCTTTGTGCCCGTGTGAGCTCTTCGCCTGAGTGGACGTCCCCGTGAGCAGTCACCGCAAGCACGCTGGTAGGACCCAGTTCGTCGAGCGCAAGCCTGAGAACCACGGTCGAGTCGACGCCACCAGAAAATGCGACCAAGGCTGAATCGAGTTCTCGGATCAGCCGGCGGGGATCGTCCGTCTCAGGGATCGACCCTTTCATGCTTCGGACACTTCGGTCTCGGTACCACAGCAGACGCAGGTTGGATCGCGGTGAACGTCAATTGTCTCGAACGTTAGATCCCAGAGATCGATCACGAGAAGATGGCGGTTTCTGGCCTCGGGCTCCAATATCAGCTTCATGGCCTCGGTTGCCTCAATATTGGCGACGACCGCGACCACTCCGCTCAGCACCCCAACCGTGTCCGCCGTGGGAGCCAACTCGGGAGGCGGTAGGTGCCTCATGAGACAACGCAGGCAAGGCCCGTCGCTGCCGGGTACGATGGTCATAGTCATGCCACTGGAAATCACCACGCCACCGTAGATCCAGGGGACCGAATGATTGACCGCATAGTCGTTGATCAGAAAACGCGTGGCGAAATTGTCGGTACCGTCGATGATCAGATCGATGTCCTTCGCGAACGACGGAAGTGAGTGTTCGTCGATCGTAACGACGTGCGGCTCGACCACAACCTCACTGTTGATCTCCCGGAGATGCGCAGCCGCTGCTTCCGCTTTGTGAAGCCGCCGCCTCACGTCATCTTCCGTGTAGAGGGCTTGGCGCTGAAGGTTGTGCAACTCAGGATAGTCCCGATCCGCAACGCGAAGGTACCCCACCCCGGCCCTGACAAGCTGATTCGCGATGGTCGAGCCCAGAGCTCCGCATCCTACGAGACCTACGCGCGCTGCCTGTAGCTTCTTCTGACCCTCGGCCCCCACGAAAGGAAGGAGTATCTGCCGGCTGTAGCGGTCGCCGGATAAGTGGCTCATGCTTACACTTCCTCGGCTACTGCTCGGCCGCGGTCAACGGGAAGTCTTTCCCCACGACTACAACGAGATGGCCGGACTCAAGATCGATGTCCCGCTCGATCGTCCCCGTCGCAAAGAGGTTACGCATCCTGACAGCCTCACCAATGGAGTCGAAAGCGCTGATAATCTGCGTGTACTCAACGTTGGGGAAGTCCGGGGAGTTGCTGACGGGGAGTAGCGTGTAACCGAGAGGTTCCAACAGCGCGGCTGCGTCCTCGGCAGCCCCCACCAGTCCTGATCCATTTTGCACTTCAACCGCGATGACTCTCGCCACGGTCCGCCCAGAAAGCATCTCCTTGAGCGCGTCCATGTCCGGCTCATAAAACTCGTAACCACGGCCCTGGTCGATACCCTCGACCAATTTCCCCGGCAGAAGAGCATCCGCCCAGGTTCCCGTAGAGTCGGCGATCAGCGCGGCGAGCGAGGCCGAATCGGCAGTCTTATCCGTCTCTTCCGTGGGCGCCAATGCCCGCCAACCGGCGGCGTCGGCCAGCTGCCCTTGTCCGAAGAGGAAAGCCAGAGTCTGCGCGGCCTCAGCTGCTCCCTCGTCTGTCTCGGGCAGCAACTCGGATCCTTTTGGTCGCACGCCTGCCTTGGCCCGAAGCTTCGCCCAATCAATCGCATAGTATTGCCCCGGCTTTGCCCCGGAAGCTTTCGAGAGAGCATCTGCCACTGTGGAATAAGGCTCGAGCACGAGCAGATCAGATATGGTCTTGAACCCGCCGGGGGTTGTCTTCAAGAGAGTGGTCGCCGGCATGCCGATCACGAGGCCGCGCTCATCACGCGAGAGCAGCCAAAGCACGGCCGCTATTCTTCCGTCCTGCTCTACCGCCAGGACGGCGTTCGTCTCAGTCGACGTCTCTGCGTCAGCCGGCGACGGCGCGCTCAAGGCACGGTCTTCCGACGGCCCTCCAAAGAAGGCAAACAGGCACGCGAACGTCACTATTGCGACGACAACCGGCCCAGCCATGTACGACAGGCGCTTCATCGCCCTGCGGCGTCGAGCCTCCCGACGTGCAGCCCTCCGCTCCGACCTGGAGTGGAATCCTCCCCGATGGACCGAACGACCCGTCGGGTCGGTGGCGGAGGAAAGAAGCTCCCCTCTTCTGTCTTGTGCTCCTCGGTCTTCTGCTCCGGGTGTTTCGAGGTTCAAGAAGTCACCGGCCGGTAGTAGCAGGACTTGTCTATTAGCTGGGCGACGATCTCGGGAACCAGATAGCGAACGGTTTGTCCGGAGACCAAGCGCTCACGGATCATGCTCGAGGAGATCGAAAGAGCCGGAATCTCCATTACCTCAATGCGCCGCCCCGTGCCGGTCGGGGACGTCTCCGTTTGCAGTCGCTCCATGACTCCGGCAAGCCGGGCCAAATCATGACCCGGTCGGGTGGCGGCAATGAGAGTGCACAGGTCGAGAACCCGTCCGGGCCTCTTCCAGGACAAGATCTCCAGCACGGCATCCGCTCCCGTAACAAAGAAGAGCTCTGTCCCAGGGCCGAGAGCGATCGCCAGACGCTCAAGAGTGTCGACCGTGTAACAGATCTCGTCCTGATCGAGCTCGTAGCGAGAGACAGAGAATTGAGGGTGGCCCGCGGTGGCCGCCGCGACCAGCAGGTACCGGAACTCTTTGTGGGTCAGATGTCCGGCCTTGTGTGGAGAGCGCCCGGTCGGCATGAACACAACCTCGTCGAGCGAGAATTGCCGGAGCGCCTCCTCAGCGGTAACCAAGTGCGCCACATGAATGGGATCAAACGCCCCTCCCATGATGCCGATGCGCAGCCCCGCCCGGCCGCACAGGCGAAGGATAGGATCCCTTGACTCCATAGTCTAGCGGACGTGTCCTCTTCCGGTAATCACGTATTTGGTACAGGTCAGCTCTTCCAGCGCCAGAGGCCCCCTCGCGTGCAACTTCTGCGTCGAGATACCGATTTCGGCGCCGAGACCGAAGACTCCTCCATCCGTGAAGCGGGTGGAGGCATTGATGTAGACTACCGCTGCGTCGATGGTTCTTCCGAACACGCGACTGGTCTCCAGGTCATTGGTGACGATCGCCTCGGAGTGGCCCGTACTGTAGCGCGAGATGTGCTCGATGGCCTCTTCGAGGCTGTTAACCACCTTCACTGCCATCTCCATTCCAAGGAATTCGGTGGCATAGTGCTTCTCGGTCGCCTTGAGCAGTTTGAAGTCGGTCTCCCCCATCACCTCGCGCGTGCGTGCGTCGACGTGCAGCTTGACGCCTCTGTCGTGCAGCGCCCGCAGGACACGCGGCAGGAAGGCCGCGGCAACCTCATCGTGAACAAGAAGCGTTTCGGCGGCGTTGCAGACACCAGGCCTCTGACATTTGGCATTCACGGTGATCTCGAGCGCCTGCTTGAGGTCGGCGGCCTTGTCGACGTAGACGTGACAGTTCCCACCGGCTGCGTAGATCACAGGAACACGAGAGTGCTCTAGCAAGAAATCCTTGAGAGCTTCACCCCCGCGAGGGATGACGAGATCGACGTAGTCGCGAAGCTGCAGAAGCTCGATCAAGGCTCCGCGGTCCTTGTTCGACATGAACTGGATGCAATCCCCCGGGAGTCCGGCCTCGAGCGCCGCCCCCGTAATGACCTCAGCAAGGATGCGATTCGACCGGTATGCATCGCTGCCGCCGCGCAGAACAACCGAGTTGCCGGTCTTCAGACACAACGCAGTCGCGTCCACGGTAACGTTGG
>ENA-OSEO01004284-OSEO01004284.1-sediment-metagenome-genome-assembly--contig:-NODE-4284-length-15285-cov-3.539124_pt1 | contig 15285 bp, 6 predicted proteins | sample MGYA00237883_ERZ534232 | MGnify/ENA metagenome assembly ERZ534232 | reverse complement strand
ATGCGCGGCGATCAGATAATAGGTCAGATACTGGTTCTTATGGGCTTTTTTGGATTCCTGATCAAAGCGATTCTTGAATTCAACAAGCGGTTTCTGTCCGGGTTTTCCCATGAACCCCAGCACTTTATCTTGTGTATGTTCGGGCGCGACTTTTAGCTGCCCAGACGTATGGTGCAGGACCAGTTCTTTGATGTATTCTTGCTGGTGTTTTTTATCTTCCAAAAGCAAATCGTAGCGCAAACCGGAAGCCACAAAAATCTTTTTAATTCCTTTGATTTCACGAAGTTTTTTTAAGAGCGCTATTTGCTGGCTGTGGTCCGGCCTGAGAGCTGAACAGACTTCAGGGTAAAGGCAGCGCTTATCTTTGCAGCTTCCTTTTTCCAGTTTCTTTTTGCATTCAAACCCATACATATTTGCTGTGGGGCCGCTCAAGTCGTGAATGTGCCCCTTGAAATCCGGCAGAGCAGCTATCGTTTTAGCTTCCTTCAGAATTGAATCCTGGCTGCGCCAGCGAACGGTGCGCCCTTCGTGCACGGCAATCGCGCAGAAGTTGCATTCGCCATAACAGCCGCGGTGGGTAGCGATGGAAGTTTTGATGGTTTCCAGGGCTTTTACCGGCCCCTGGCTCTCGTAGTATGGGTGCTGGCACCGCTCATAATCCAGGGCATAAACTTCGTCCAGCTCTTTTTGGGTGAGATAAGGCGAGGGTGGATTTTGAATCAGGTAACGTGTGTCATATTGCTGCATCAGACCTTGAGCGTTGAGGGGGTCATTGTTTTGATAGAAAAGGTGGAACATCTCAATGAAGGCTTTTTTATCTTCCAGCACAATGGGATAAGCAGGCAGTTCAAGATAACCGGCTTTTGGCTCTTTGGAAATATAGCAAATTCCCGGTAAGTCAGTGTAGTCTGTTTGCTTCTGGATATAGTTAGCCAGATCGATTACGGTGCGTTCTGCCATGCCGTATACCAGGATATCCGCTTTGGAATCAAAGAGCACCGAAGCCCGGATTCGGTCTGACCAGAAATCATAATGCGCGACACGGCGCAGGCTGGCCTCTATACCGCCCAAAACGATAGGCGCAGTGTTTTTGAAATAACGCCGGATCAGGTTGGTGTAAACAATTGTGGCCCGATTGGGACGACGGTTATTGATACCGCCCGGAGTGTAATCATCCGATTTGCGCGGGGTTTTGTTAGCGGTGTAATTCGCGACCATCGAATCAATGCTTCCAGCGGAGACTCCCCAGAATAGAGCAGGCTCGCCCAATCTGGTGATATCTTTTGGGGAATTGATGTTGGGCTGGGCGATGATCCCTACCCGGAAACCCGCGCGGATCAACACCTTGCCGATCACTGCTACCCCGATATAGGGGCTGTCCAGGTAGCTGTCTCCGGTAACCAGGATGATATCGAGCCGGTCCCATCCGAGTTGTTTTAATTCTTGTCGTGTGGTTGGAATAAACACTGTTCTCACCGATCGTTATTGGCTGGTGGGGGTAAATATACCACAGAACATGGAATTATCACAAAATAATCCGATTTTATATACCTTATTTGGAAGAAATATTCGGCCTTGGGTGGCTTTGAGGATACTCCAATTTGCTGGGAAGAATAGAATATGTTATTTAATGAAAGAAGGCGCTCTGGATAGAAACGCCTTCTAAAATAGCGGTATGTGGCTGGCAGCAAAGCCTAAAAAGGCCGCGGCGCAATCCCGATCAAATAACCGTAGCGTTTCTTGAATTCTTCGACTGTGATATTGGTGAAGGACGCCATGCGTGCCAGCAGCATTTCATCCTCCGCGTCCTGCGGTTTCAGCCGGATCATGAATTTCAGCGCGGAACGATACGTAAAGGAATCGAGTTTCACGGTGCGCACTTCTGTCCGGCCTGTTAGCGGATCCATCATCTGATCGAAAGGAATCGGTACCATATCATCATGCTGGATAGTGATAGTTGCATGACTTCCACCTTTTAAAAGGAATTCAACAGCCGCTTCGCCCAGGCTGCGGGTGTAATCAATGTCAAATGCAATGGGATCCGCACAGCGCATTTCGTATCCCAGGTCTTTGTTGACGACGCGGGCATCAAGCCCGAGGCTTTTTAAGTCTTTTCGGAGTGCTCTTTTCAGCGTGTCAGAGAAATTGATCTCCGACAGCCGGATATGCCCATGAGAGTCACGTTCCACCTCAGTCAGATTTGCCAGCGTTTCGAGATCCATTTGTTCGATCACGCCTTCAGCTACCATAGCAACGCCATAGGGTCTGTTTTCTGCGTATCGTTTCAACATGGAAGTGACCAGTATATCGACTACTTCCTGCAGTAAGATTTCGCGGCCTTCCCATTCCTCTGGGATCAAGGTAATGGTTGCTCCGGCGCTTTTCCCGATACCGAGGGCGAGGTGCCCGGCCCTGCGGCCCATGGTCACAATCAGGAACCAGCGCTGGCCGGTGCGGGCGTCTTCCATGATATTTTTGGCCAGCTTTGTGCCAATTTCACGGGCAGTTTCAAACCCAAAGGTACGAATTTCATCGGGCAGCGGCAGGTCATTATCAATAGTTTTGGGAACATGGACAGTTTTGATATCAACCCCCATATTTTCTTTGGCGTATTTCGAAACCCGATAGGCAGAATAAGCGGTGTCGTCTCCACCAATCGCGATTAAATATGAGATGCCGGCTTTCATCAACGTTTGAACACAATTGTTCAGGTGTTCATCCGATTTGGTGGGGTTGGCGCGGGAAGTGTGGATAATCGAACCGCCATCCCAATGGATCCGGCTCACATCGTTAATTGTGAGAGACTTACTGACCAGCTCACCTTCCATCAAGTGCTTGAAACCATCATAAATGCCAATCACTTCATATCCGTTGTTAATGGCCTCAATTGTGGCGGAGTGAATCACACCATTAATTCCGGGCGCAGGCCCTCCACCCATTAAAATACCAAACTTTCCCTGGCCAACTATTTTACTCATCATGCTTCCTCCAACTTTGAACCAGTATCTATGCAATAAAGGCTCGTTAATAATAAAGTATTCAGGATCAAAGTTACATTTGTATGATAACTTTCTATCTTGTTTAGACCATTATATTTTTACCACAACTATTCAAAATCTTAAACACAAAATTACGATGAGATTCTTCCTTTTTTAAACAAAATATTTGACAGCGCGGGAAGGAGACTGAAATAGATGGTGAATTGAGAGGTGCAGGAGGGGTAAAACCGGGGATGTTGTACAAATTCTCGTATTTTGAATTTGAAAATTACATTATTTCATGACAAAGTTTCGATGTGTTTTCTACAGCCAGTGAATAAACTAAAAATTCATAAGCACTATTAACGTAATGGATACTGGTTTCTATGAAAAGAAAGGAACAATACCATGAAAACCGTGAATTGTCTTTCTTGCGATGCGGAAATAGAAATAAAAGGAAAGGTTGAAATCGGCCAGCTTGTTGTTTGTGAGGCTTGCGACGCGGAATTTGAGATTATCAGTTTGAATCCAATCCAGATCGATTGGCTCTTCATCGACTTTGATGATGAAGAGGGGGAAGAAGTCTATGATGATGAGGACGAAATTTATGAGGATGAGGATGAGGGCGACTGGTAGGTAATTGCTGGTTGTTTTTTGAAATTGCTGGAGTACGCATGAAAGTTGTTCGTTGCCTTTCCTGTGAGCATCTTATTGATGCTGGGGATCACCCCAGGTTGTTTCAGGAAATTTCATGTACAAAATGTGGTCAGCGTTTTGTCATTATAGAAATCTATCCAGTTGAAATTTGCTACCCTCTGGAGGATTACCAGAAGCAAGATCCAGACCACGATCTTGCGTTTTCGGAAGGCGAGCCTCTGGATTATTAGCTTTGTAATGCGTATGTTTTTTGGCGCAGAAAGGGTATTTTCAGTTGTTCGAGAAAATGCCCTTTTTTGTTGCTCCAAATCTTCCAGTATAATATGACCTTACATAAATGAGTGATCAAATACAAGGAATGGTTATTATGGGTGCGTTAACTCCACGGGAACGAGTCTGGCTGGCTATTCAACACGAAGAGACAGATTTTGTGCCATTTCATATTTTTTACACAGTGCCTGCTCGTGTTCAACTGGTGGCGCATTTTGGGACAGAAGATTTAGAGCGAGTGTTGGAAAATCATATCGCCAAACAGAGAATCCGGCTGCCAGATGTGGAGGTGCAGACCGGGCATTGGCGCGATGAATATGGGGTGGTGTGGAATCGCACCCTTGATAAGGATGTCGGAGTGGTGGAAGACTATCTGCTGAAAAATAAATCTCTGAAAGATTTAGATTTGCCTGCTCCAGATGATCCATTGCGCTTGCAAACTTTCGAAAGATTCGTTCGAGACAATCCGGATCGTTTCCGACTGGTCAGTTTGTCCAACGCGCTGTTTGAGCGGGCGTGGAGTTTGCGGGGAATGGAAAACCTGATGATCGATATGATTGAAGCGCCGGAATTTGTGAACGAACTGCTGGACTATATCACGGATTATCATTTGCGGGAAATTGATGTGGCCTTGCGCTATGATATTGATGGGATCAGCATCAGCGACGACTGGGGAGCGCAAACCGGGCTGCTGTTTGGCCCCAGGCTGTGGCGAAAGTTCATCAAGCCGCGCATTGCAAAAATGTATGCCAGGATTAAAGAGGCCGGGAAAGCCACTTTTACCCATTCCTGTGGGAAAGTTCAGTCTATTTTTCCGGACCTAATTGAAATTGGGCTGGATGTTTTTAACCCCTTCCAACCAGAGGTGATGGATGTATATGAGATGAAGAAACAGTTTGGCGACCGGCTTGCTTTCTTTGGCGGCGTGGGCGTTCAGAGCATTCTGCCACACGGAAGGCCCAAAGAGGTTCGCGCAGAAATCTACCGATTGATTGATGAAATTGGAAAAGGGGGAGGGTTTATCATTGGCCCATCGCATGCTATGCCGGGGGATATTCCGATTGAAAATATGATCGCGATGATTGAAGCGATTCACAACCAGTAAAAGAGTATGTATCTATCGGGAAACCCGCTATGAAAGAGCGGTGTTTCATGGTCTAAATGAAGCTCATTCATCCAGCGCTTTCAGGTTAACCAAACCATAGCGCAGCGCGGCGATCACAGCCTGGGTACGATCTGACACACCGAGCTTTGAGAAAATGGTGCTGGTGTAGTTGCGGATCGTACCTTCTGAAAGGTACAACTGGCGGGCGATATCCGAATTGGATAATCCGCGTGCCATTAACTGTAAGACCTCATTCTCGCGTTCGCTGAACATGTGCGTGGTGGGAGGCCTGGTTTCGGGAAGATGCTGTGTGGCGATATTGTTGAGCAGTTTCCCGGTGAGGGAAGGGTCAACATAAGCACTCCCGCTTACGGTGCCTTTGATAGCCCGAATCAACTCTTGCCTGGGCGTATCTTTCAACAAATACCCGGCGGCGCCGCTGTGGATGGCATCGAAAAGCCATTCATCGTCGTCGTAGGTGGTGAGTATCAGGATTTTTACGGCAGGATAGAGATCATGGATCTTGCGGGTGGCGACAATACCGTTCATCACGGGCATTTTTAGATCCATTAAAACCAGGTCGGGGTGATGTTTTTGAACCAGTTTTAACGCTTCTTCCCCATTGTGTGCGATACCCTGGATTTCAAATTCTGGTTCCGTGCCCAGGATTTTCTTTAGACCTTCACATACGATTTCCTGATCATCGCACAAGACTATTTTAATCATGTGAATAACCTTTCAGCGTGAGTTGAACGGTGGTTCCATCCTCCTGGCTGCTGGTCACAGAGAGGTCCGCACCGATCATTGAAGCGCGCTCTTTCATCCCTTTCAATCCAAAGTGTTCTTCATGGTCAATATGATCCGGAGAAAATCCCTTACCGTCATCACAGATTTTCAATTCCAGACAGTTATCGATTTGAGCCAAAGAAACAGAAACGCGGCGGGCATTTGCGTGCCGGATGATATTTTCAAAAGTTTCCTGCGCGATGCGGTAAATTCCCTGCTCAATGTGAGGGAGGAGTTCGATCGTTTCTTCCGGAATACGAGCGTCAAGTTCCAGGTTGGCGCGCTCGGCGGTGGATTTCGCCAGGGTTCTCAGCGCGAGAGATAACCCCAGATTTGTCAGCGGGGCAGCTCGCAGGTCGCGCAGCGCCCGGCGTGTTTCGGAAAGTCCGGAGCGGGTTGTGGCGAGGGATACATCCAGCATTTCCGATGCTTCGGTCTGGGTCGGGCTGAGGACTGTTTTGATGGCTTCCAATTGAACGGCCAGCCCGCTCAGGGTGTGGGCCAGGGTGTCGTGGAGTTCCCTGGCTAACCGGTTGCGTTCCCGGCTGACGCCCAGCTGTTCGAGGGTAAGCGCGTGTTGAGCAAGCTGGATGTTGGCGTCCATCAAATGCCGGCGCTGTTCGCGCTGGGTTCGCATCAGCTCACAGATGATGTATCCAACAATGATGAAGGAAGATGTCCTCAGGAAGTCCACGCCCATGACCTGCAGGACGGAAAGATCAAGCCGCTCAGCAATGATCCAGGCTGAAGAGACATCATAGATCCCGGTAAAGAGAGAGAAAATCAACACCTCCCGCAGGCTGTACTGCCAGGCGATCAAAACCAAAGGGACAAAGAGTAGGGGTATCAACTGGAACGCGCTGAAAATGATGTTGAGCGAGACTTCTTCCAGGCTGGTCACGAAGTACACAGATGAGTTGATCATGGGAAGGATAGTGGCCGCGATCAATGCCAGCGGCAAGTAGAAACGCTTCAGTTTCCGCTCAAGCCAGGGGATCGAGAGGTAGAGCAGCAGCAGAAAAGATATGGCCAGGTTGACCTGATCGCGGGTTGGGTTGGTGTCTTTTGAGAGAAAGGCATTCAGCAAGGGGCCGCTGAAAGACGCCAGAAAGAGGTAGGCCACGGTTTCCAGGCCAATAAACAGCCGGAAAATATTCAATAAGCCGGGTTCAATTCCTTTATCCTTCATGTTTTCATCATAACATAAATGGAAAATGGATGGTCGAATTTCCGGTTGTACGATGATAATTTCTGATAAAATTTTCCAGTTTGTGGGCGGGATCTCAACTTGCCTTGAAAATTCAGAGCAAAAACCCTATAATGGTTTTAATGTTGGGGGTAAAACCCGGTCCAGAACAAAAAGTGTTGGGCGAAGCACCTCCCAGGGAACGAATCAACAACTAAATATTCATAAGGGGTCTACATGGTTTACAATCCTGCCACCAAAAAGCTGTCTGCCGCCATCATGCTGCTCTGTCTGGCTGTATCGTCATTGCAGTCAACTTTGATGGTTTCTGCGCAAGGAAACACACCGGAAAACCGGGCAAGCGAATCATCAGATGTGGTTGAGGGCGCACTGGACATCAGTGAATCTAACCCCACGCTGGTTCAGGAATTAGAAGAACCAACTGTGGGAGCTATATCTTCTCAGGTTGAGACAGCACCTGAAACCACGCCGGAACCAGTGTTTCAGGCAGAAGATTCTGGAGAGGGACTGGTGGGAGCGCAGGGCGAAGGTGAGATTTTCCCTGCCATGGGTTCAGAGCGTATTTCCATTGATGTCTCTCATGGTGGAATCGACATCAATGGTTTTGCGGTAGACACCAGACTGACCCTTTCCATATACCAGGAAGGGAATCCTGTTTGGAGATCAGTCAGTACTACAAATGAGAACGGCGATGTCCATATTAACGCGGACGAGCACCAGACCATCCCAAAGGTGGGGACGATTTATGAGGTCACAGATGGGGTCACCACCCGGAGTGTTGCCGCTGTCCTGCTGACCGTGGATGGGATTGATTTTGAAAATGACACTGTGTGGGGTACGGCAGCGCCGGGCATCACCGTTTTTGGCGGCGGCGGAAACGATTATACCTGGGATGGTGTGACTGTGGTCGCGGATGTCAACGGGGAATGGTTGGCGGATCTATCCGAGATACCTTTTGACCTGACGGAAGACATGCAGCCCTGGGCTCAGGTATTTGATGTGGAAAGTGATGTGGTGCACGCCAGGATGCTGTCCCCGGGTGTCAATGCCAATCCCGATCATGATTGGATTACCGTGGAGGGGTTCACGCTGGGCGCAGATGTAACCGTTACAGTGCTGGATGGCACCACCCCTGTGTGGGCGGACACCAGGACGACCAATATATATGGGAATGCCGATTTCTATGATCTCAACCCCTTTGATCTGCTCCCTGGGCAAATGGTGCAGGCTGCGGATGGGAAATATACCAAATCGATTGTCCTATCAAATGTCCAGATTGATGGGGTGGATTACGATACGGACCGCTTTTGGGGAATTACCGGCCCCGATCAATTTATTTCTGCCAGGACCCATGATGATGTGTTGGGTTATGGTGAAGAAATTATCGTTCAGGCAGATGGTTCGGGTAATTGGGAGGCTGATTTTGCAGGTGTATTTGATATCACCGAACAAAGCTGGATTTGGGCAACTGAGGTCAAAGAGGGTGGGGATGCGATAGCAGCCGATGGGGACCCACCATCTATGCCTCGAATCTCAGCCTCTCTTGAGTACAACTGGATTAAATTATTGAATTTTCAACCTGCGGAAGAGGTCAGCCTTACTATTAAGGATGGGGATGCGGTTCTGTATAGTCCGAACACGTTTACCATGGATGAAGGTGGTTCTTATTGGATTGAATCACGGGTTCAAAGTATCGATTTGATCCCAGGCCTGACAATTGAAGCCGCCGGCAGTAGTTTCACCAAAATTTTGACCATGGAACTGGTTGAAATTCAAACTGTGGATTATGAAGCGGACGTTGTTTTCGGAGCTGGGGGAGCCGGATCCAGCCTGTGGGTGTGGGGGCATGATAGTGAGACGGAAATCGACACCGGCCTGGATGTTGTGGCTGCGGGGGACGGCAGCTGGTCTGCGGATTTTTCGGGCATCCTGGACTTAACTGCGGCCGAATGGATAGGTGCTGACTGGGAGGATGAAGATGGTGATGTTGTCCATAGCGAAACGCTCATACCTCATGTTGAAGCCTCCGCGACAAATGACTGGATTAACTTGTGGGACTTTCAATCGGCGGAAGAAGTGAGCCTGACCATTAAGGACGGGGGCATGGACCTGTTTGGCCCACACACGCTCACGATGAATGAAAGCGGGAACCATGTAATCGGAAAGGACCTGACCTCCGTGGACCTGGTGCCCGGGCTGACGATCGAAGCGGCCGGCAGCAGTATTACCAAGACCCTGGTTTTGAGCCCGGTTGAAATCAAATTTGTGGATTATGAAGCAAATGTTGTTTTTGGTACTGGGGAAGGGGGATCAACGGTTGAGGTTTGTGTCTATGATGATAATACGTACATCAACAGCTGTCTGGAAGGCATTCCAGTGGCGGGGGATGGGAGCTGGTCCGCGGATTTTTCGAGCGTTTTCGATCTTCAAGCCGGAATGTGGTTTGGGATTTATCAGGAAGATGAAGATCATGACTCCACACTGGGAGAACTCCAAGATTTACCGCATATTGAGGCCTCTCTGGAGGATAACTGGATTAAATTATGGAATTTTCGACCTGGAGAATATGTCAAGGTAACCATTAAACAAGAGGGTCTGGTCCTGGAGGGTCAATCCTGGGTTGGTGTGAATGAAATTGGCTTTTACTGGATAGATGTATGGGACAGATTTGATTTGGCTTTGACCCCTGGCCTGACAATTGAAGCTGCCAGCAGTCAGTTTACCAAAACTCTGACCCTGAAGCTGGTTGAAATCGAAACTGTGGATTATATGTCGGACGTTGTTTTCGGAGCTGGGGAAGCCGGATCAAGCCTTTGGGTTTGGGGACATGATGATGAGACGGGCACCGATACCGGGCAGGAAATTGCGGTGGAGGGGGATGGAGGCTGGTCAGCGGATTTTTCTGACGCCCTGGATTTAACAACTGTGGAGTGGATAGGTGCCAATTGGGTAGACGAGGATGGGGATCTTACCCATAGTGAAACATTCAGACCTCATATTGAGGCCTCTACCAGAAATGACCAGATAGACTTACGGGATTTTCAACCCGCGGAGGCGATCAGTCTGACCATCAAGCACGGGGAGACGGTTCTGTATGGCCCAAACACATTTACGATGAATGAAAGTGGGAACAATCAGATAGGGAATGACATAACCACTGTGGATCTCGTGCCCGGGCTGACGATCGAAGCAGCTGGCAGTAGTATTACCAAGACCCTGGTCTTGAGTCCAATTGAAATCCAATCGGTGGATTATGGAGCGGACGTTGTTTTTGGCGTTGGAGAAGCCGGATCACATGTCCGGGTCTGTGTCTTTGACAATGATGCGTATACCAGCGATTGCCTTGATGATTTACCTGTGACGGGGGATGGGAGTTGGTCCGCGGATTTTTCCGGTATTTTTGACCTTCGAAGGCGGATGTGGTTCGGAGCTTACCAAGACCCGGGAGATGCAGATGGGGATATTGCATATTGGGAGACCTTATATCCTTATATCGAAGCCTCATGGTATTACGACTGGATTAGATTATGGAATTTTCTACCAGAGGAAGAAGTCCGTGTAACCATTAAAGATGGAGAAACGGTACTGTTCAGTTCAATGTATACCATGTATGAAAATGGGGCCCTAGAGCTAGGGGTGTATGAACCCTTTGTGGAACTTGCACCTGGAATGACGATAGAAGCAGCCGGCAGCAATGTTACAAAAACCCTGGTTTTGAGCCCTGTTGAAATCCAAACTGTGGATTATGATGCGGATGAAATTTATGGGGTTGGTGAAGCCGGATCGGATATACAGGTTTGTGTTTTAGATTATGACACGCAGACCAGCCACTGCCTTGAAAGCATTTCAGTGGCGGGAGATGGCAACTGGTCTGCAGATTTTTCTGGCGAATTCGACTTTCAGGGACGCACAAGGTCTGGTGCTTACCAGGAGGATGAAGATCATGACTTTACGGTAGGTGAACTTAATATTTGGGAGTACATTGAGGTTTGTCTTACCTGTGGGTGGATTGGTGGCCGGAATTATAAGCCAAATGTAGAGCTTACAATTGAAGTGCAACGGGGTGAAACGACATTATTTGGACCGCAGATCGTTACCAGTGGAGACGATGGATCATTCCGGTTTGAAATATGGCAGACTCCTTTTAAACTTGAACCAATGATGGTGGTTTCGGTGGCAGACAGTGAGGGTACGCTATCACTCTACCTGGCAGACATTTCAATTGATGAACTCGATCTGGACAACGATCAAATCTCTGGATCCGCACCACCGAATACCAAAGTGTATGTTTCGATGTACTGGAACAACTGGCAGGAGAAATATGAATTGAGTGTGCTTTCTGATGAAGCCGGTAACTGGCTGGCGGATTTTGGCGCAGCAGGAATGGATTTGCTACCCTACATGATCGCGGAAGCCGCTGTTAAAGACGATATTTACGATAATCGTACCATTGCCCGGCTCATTGAACCGCCCGTGATGGAGACAGTGCGTTTGAATTATGCCAGCCCGGAGCCTTTAACAATAGATCCGACATCCGCGAGTGAACAGAGTGACCGATTCTTGATTGACCAGCTTTTTGCGGGATTGGTGGGGGTGGATGATGAAAGCGCGGAAATCTATCCCGAACTGGCTGTGGATTGGAATGTTTCTCCCAATGGCCGAGTCTATACTTTCAACCTGCGGCCAGGGATTGTGTGGAGTGATGGGACACCGATCACCGCTGCGGACGCGCGGTATGGTATTCTGCGAGCGATTGCGAATGCGAATGATTCGAACCTGGGCTTTTTGTTGGACCCCATTCAGAATGCCGCGGCTTACCGGGAAGGCAGCATTTCCGCAGATATGGTAGGCGTTGCCGCGCTTTCAACGACACAACTTCAAATTACGCTTTCAGAGCCGGATTCTTCTTTCCTGTGGGCACTGGCCATGCCAGTTGGCAGACCGCTGCCGCGGACTGTGGTGGAAACCTGGGGAGAAACCTGGACAGTACCGCAACACATCGTGAGCAGCGGCGCGTATCAGATGGCCTGGTATCTGGATGATGAAGGATTCCTGTTAATCAAAAATCCCAACTTCTACGACGAGGGGAACGTGCAAATCGATGAGGTAAGGTGGTATTTTGAGGAAACGATTGACGCCTGGCAAATGTATCTGGATGGGACTCTGGATACTGTGAGCGTCCCGGCGGATGTGGATTATGACCGGCTGCAGGAAATTTATACCAACCCGTACCAGCAGGTGGAATACTATGGGTTCAGTTTATCTCAACCCCCGTTCGATAATGCACTGGTTCGAAAAGCATTTATCGCCGCAGCCAATCGGCCCGGATTGGTGCAAGATTTATGGGGTAATGGTGCGCTGCCTGGGATGACTTTTACCCCGCCAGGGATATTTGGGGCTGTCGATGGGTACGCTGAAGGTGTTGGGATTCCCTATGAACCGGCACAGGCCCAGCAGTGGTTGGCACAGGCAGGTTACCCAGGTGGGGCAGGTCTTCCCGCTGTCACAATCTGGCATAATGAAAGTCCAGGCCACGATGCCAATGCAGGCTACCTCCGCGATAATTGGCTTAATATCCTTGGGGTGGATGTGTCAGAACAATCGCTCCCATGGAATGAGTATCTTGCAGCGGTTGTAAATGGTAATTATTCGATCTGGCGAATGGGCTGGTCATCAGATTATCCCGAAGCGATTAATTTCTTGCGTGGGGCGATCCTGACTGACCCTTCCCGTTTTGGGAATTGGGATACCACTGCCTATGAGAGTCTGATCGATCAGGCCAGACAGGAGCAGGAACCTGAAGCGCGTAAACTGCTTTATAAGCAAGCCGAAGAAATCCTGGTAGAAACCGATGCAGTGGTCCTGCCTTTATACTACAAGGCTATTCCGCTGGCAACGCGCCGCTATCTGGAGCGCACCTACAGCTCGCCGGAGCGGGGGCATATTGCCAACTGGCGGATCACGAAAAAACACAGTGAGGTGATTGCTGGCGAGCCCTTCACCCTGGTTTCTGAGGATGAGTTGACACTTATCCAAGACATTTTTGGCGGGTTGTTTGATACCACAGTCGAAGCGGTGTACGTGCCGATGGATGGCCCACTGCCTGTGGGTAAGGGAGATCTCGGCAAGGGGTTTGAGTTCTACGCCTATGATAAGCAGTCCTGGGAACGGGTTTCTCCGCAGCCTGGGAAAAGATATCAAATCAACATCAACTATCAGGATGAAGATGTGGAGGGGATGTTCGAACAGTCTCTGAGACTCTATTTTTGGAACGCTCAAACCGAAAACTGGGAGATGAAACAGGCAGACAGTTTCAATACGAACACCAATACCCTGACAGTAATGGTTGACCAGCTGGGTCTGTGGGCAGTATTTGGCGACCTGATCCCGGATGAGCCGGTTGTCCGTGGGAATCTGGATGAGGATTCCATCAGCGGTAAAGGATTCACTTCCGCGGGACAGGCAGCGGTGAAGGTGTACAACCCTGGCGCGTCAACCCCTGCCTGGCAATCGGGCAGCGTACCAGTCTCGCAGTTTGGTGATTTCTGGCTGGCAGCAGGTGACCATGCTCTTGACCTGCGCGTTGGCAGCAAAATTGTGGCGACAGACCAGACGACCGGGATCGAAAAAACGTTAATTCTGGCGAACTTTACCGTAAATGAAGAGGTGGATTTTGAGGCTGCGGTCGTCAAAGGAACTTCGGCGTCCGGAGCGCAGGTGAGCGTGCTGGCGGAACGTCTGGACAGCAGCCTGACACTGGATGTTGTCGCGGATCTGGGTGGGAATTGGACAGCGAATTTTGGAGCCGAGGGCTTTGATCTGGACCAGGATACAGAATTTACCGCCTGGGTCGCGGACGCGGATGGGGACGAAACCGCCGCCAGAGCCCTGGCGCCACATGCCCCGGACCTGGTTTCGATCCGGGTGCAGGGAGGGGATCCGATCACACTGGACCCCTCGCTGGCCTCAGATACGACTTCCACCATTTATATTGAGCAGCTGTTCATTGGCCTGGTGGACCTGGATGATGAGACCAGCGAGGTCAAGCCGGAGCTGGCGGAGAGCTGGACGGTTTCACCTGATGGCAAGGTATATACCTTCCATCTTCGTGACGATGTTGATTGGAGCGATGGCAACCCGGTGACCGCTTATGACGCGCTTTACGGCATTCTCCGCGCCATCGACCCGAAAGTAGGTTCCGGCTACTCGTATGTGCTGGAAGAAATCATTCAAAACGCGAGAGAATTCCATGATGGCAGCGCGACTGCCGGGGAGGTGGGGGTTAAAGCGATAAATACCACGACCCTGGAAATCACTCTGACCCATCCGGCCAGTTATTTCCTGTCTATGCTGGCGATGGGGAGTACCCGCCCGCTTCCGGAGGGCACAATTGCGGTCTGGGGTGAGGATTGGACACAGCCGGAACACATTGTGACCAGCGGCGCTTACCGCATCACCCGCAGGACGGATGAGTACATCCTGATGGATAAGAATCCCGGGTATTACGACGCGAGCAATGTGGCCATTGAACGGGTCAAGTTCCTCTTTTTGAATGATACTGATGCCTGGAACCAGTATATAAATGGTAACCTGGATACCACTGCTGTTCCGATGGATGTGGAACCGGGTCCCGAATTAACTGGAGAGCTGCATACCAGCCCCAACATGTGCACTTATTATTATGGGTTTAATACCCAGGCGAATGTGGTCAATGATGTGCGGGTGCGGCGGGCGCTCTCTCTGGCGATAGACCGCCAGGCATTGATCGACCAGGTGTTGGGCGGCAGGCCGGAGCCCGCGCGCTGGTTCTCCCGGCCCGGTCTGGTGGCTGCTCCAACGCTTGAAGCATATCCTGATCTGGGGGTTCAGTATGATCCGGTGCAAGCCTACGCACTGTTGCAGGATTATCTCACGGATGTTGGGATGACAGCGGACGAGCTGGATATTGAATTGTGGTTCAATACCGGTGCCGGGCACGAAGCCATCGCGCAGGCCATCCAGGATATGTGGTTCAATGAGCTGGGAATTGCGGTCAGCCTTCAAACAGAGGATTGGTCTGCTTATCAGCAAACAATTACAGGGCTGAATACTCCTCAGATGTGGCGGCTGGGCTGGTGTATGGATTACCCGGACGCCAAAAATTTTATTCAGGATTCGTTTGCGTCAGGTGGAAGCGCGAACCCAACGGATGAGTCTGGCAACCCATCGGGCGGTGTTTTCTGGAAGAATCCCTCGTTTGAGAGCCTGCTGAATGCCGGGCGGATGTCACCGTTATCAGCCCG
>ENA-OSEO01004282-OSEO01004282.1-sediment-metagenome-genome-assembly--contig:-NODE-4282-length-15298-cov-3.502070_pt1 | contig 15298 bp, 15 predicted proteins | sample MGYA00237883_ERZ534232 | MGnify/ENA metagenome assembly ERZ534232 | reverse complement strand
TCATGGCTTGGGGTCGCCATGGGATAACGCGCCGTTTTCGTTCAGAGGAATTTTCGTGCCGTTGGACAGGGCCTGCTGCCAGCGCTCGGCGTCGAGGCGGACCGCATCGTCTGTGACGCGGGGAGCGCCTACCCAAGAGACGAGCCGGAGCGCGCGATCCCCTACAGCCGACTCTCCCTCGGGTACACGTTCGAGAACGGGAACTCCGTCGGAGGCCCCGTCATCGGCCGGGGGCGCGCGATCGCCACTGGCCTCACCCACCTCGATCCGCAGACCGGCCAGGGGTTCCCCGCCCAGTTCTGGATGTACGGCGCACACGCCGTCGAACTCGATGTCGACACGGAGACCGGGGAGATCGAGATCCGCCGGTTCGTCACCGCGCTCGACGCGGGCCGGGTCCTCAACCCGAAGCTCGCCGCGGGGCAGGTCGTCGGCGGCGTCGTCCAGGGGCTCGGATCGGCGCTCTTGGAGGGATTCCAGTTCGACGGCGCCGGCCGACTCCGGAACCCGTCGTTCGTCGACTCCAAGATCCCGACGGCGAAGGACCTCCCCGCGTCGATCGAGCCGGTCTTCCTCGAGACCCCGCAGCCGGGCGGGCCGTACGGGGCGCGCGGGATCGCCGAACACCCGATGATCTCCGTCCCATCGGCGATCGGGAACGCGCTCTACGACGCTCTGGGGATCGACTTCACCGAGCTTCCGCTCACCGCCGAGCGCGTCCTCTCGGCGATCCGGGCGAAACGGAGTGGGCGATGAAGACCGTCGTCGTCCATCCGAACCGCTACTTCGATTCCGTCTTTCTCATGCGGATCTCCGGCGACCTCGAGCGGCTCCCCGGGATCGGCTGCGCCGTCGTCTCGATGGGGACCCCGATGAACCTCGACCGGCTCGCCGCGGCGGGGTTCGACCCCGGCAGCGCGGGGACGTCGATCGGTCCGAGCGACCTGGTCGTCGCCGTCGAGGCGGATGGTCCACAGGCGCTCAAGATCGCGCGCGCGCGCCTCGACGAGCTCCTCGCCGGGGACGCGCCGTCCCGGGACGCCGTTGCCGATCGTCCGGCGTCGATCGACGACGCCGTCGATCGCGACCCAACCGCCAATCTCGCCCTTATCTCCGTCCCCGGCGCGCACGCCGCCCGCGAGGCGCGCCGCGCGCTCCGACGGGGCCTCCACGCGATGGTCTTCTCCGATAACGTTCCGATCGACGAGGAGATCGCCCTCAAGGACGAGGCGCTCTCGCGCGGGCTCCTGCTGATGGGGCCGGACTGCGGGACCGCCCTGATCGCCGGCGCGCCGCTCGGGTTCGCCAACGCGGTGCGCCCCGGATCGATCGGGATCGTCGGCGCGTCGGGGACGGGGATCCAGGAGATCGCTTCGCTGATCCACCGTCTCGGCGGCGGGATCTCCCACGCGATCGGGACTGGGGGGCGCGACCTCTCGTCGGCGGTCGCCGGGCGGACGACCCGGAGCGCGATCGCGGCCCTCGCCGCGGACCCGCAGACGGAGCTGATCGTCATCGTCTCCAAGTCCCCTGCCCCGGACGTCGCCGACCGGGTGATCGAGTCGCTCCGAGCGACCGGGGCGCCCGCCGTCGTCCATTTCGTCGGCGCCGACGCCGGCGATCCGATCGGTCGCATCCTGTTCGCCGATACCCTGGCCGCCGCGGCGATCCTCGCTTGCCGCCGGATCGGTCTCTCCGTTCCGATCCTCTCCCGGCCGGCCCCGCCGGCCGCGCCGGGCGTCCTCGATGAGCAGCGGGCCGTCCGCGGGCTCTTCTGCGGCGGGACCCTCTGCCAGGAGGCGTACCACGTCCTCCGGCGCGCCGGGGTCCGCGCCCGAACGAACGCTGTCGATCGTTCGGACGCGCGGATCGAGCCGGGCGATCCGGAGGACGGACACGTCCTCTGGGATCTGGGCGACGACGCGTTCACCGTCGGGCGTCCCCACCCGATGATCGAGCCGGCGCTTCGCGACGAGCGCGTCGCCGCGGCGGCCGACGATCCATCCGTTGCCGTTCTCCTCGTCGACCTCGTCCTCGGGTACGGCGCCCACCCCGATCCGGCGAGTTCCCTCGCACAGGCGGCGGGCGTCGCGCGGGCGCGCGCGGCCGCTCACGGCCGGGACCTCGTCGTGATCGCGTCAGTGACCGGGACCGATCTCGATCCGCAGGTCGCCGAGCGGCAACGCCGCGCCCTGGAAGCCGCCGGCGTCCTCGTCGCCCCGACGAACGCGGACGCCGCACGGTGGGCCGCATCGATCGCCCGCCGCATCGAGGGGGGGAGCCGATGACCGATCGACCGATCGAACGCCTCTTCCGCGAGGGACCCCGCGTCCTCCACGTCGGCCTCCGGGCGTTCGCGGACGCGCTCCGCCACCTCGGGGTCCCCGTCACCGAGATCGACTGGCGCCCCCCGGGCGATCCCGGCTCGATCGAGCGGATCGATCGGCTTCGCGCCCCCGACGGGGGATGGATCGAGCCGATCGCCACGGCGAACCGAACGGCTTGGGGGCGCCTGGTCGCCGCCGAGCCGCGCGCCGTCGGCATCGCCTCTGCCCGCGACGCCGTCCCCGGGCTCGCTGGCCGCGTCGTCCTCCATGCCGGCCCTCCGATCGAGTGGAAGCGGATGTGCGGCCCGATGCGGGGCGCCGTCATCGGCGGGCTGCTGTTCGAAGGGTGGGCCGACACCCCGGCGGCGGCGGAACAGCTCGCCGCATCGGGCGAGATCCGGTTCGCCCCGTGCCACGATCATGCCGCCGTCGGGCCGATGGCCGGCGTCCTCACCCCGTCGATGCCCGTCTGGGTCGTGGAGAACACCGCCTTCGGGAACCGCGCTTTCTGCAGTCTGAACGAGGGGCTCGGAGCCGTCCTCCGCTACGGGGCCTACGGGCCGGATGTCATCGAGCGCCTCCGGTGGATGCGCGACACGCTCGCGCCGGTCCTCGACGAAGCGCTGCGCGGCGGCGGGTTCGATCTGCGATCGTGGATCGCACAGGCCCTCCAGATGGGCGACGAGGGGCACAATCGGAATCGCGCGGCGACCTCCCTCCTCATCCGTGCACTCGCCCCACGGATCGTCCGGATCGAGCGCCCTCGCTCGGTCCTCGCCCGCGTCCTCGAGTTCCTGCACGAGAACGACCACTTCGCCCTCAACCTCACGATGGCGGCGGCGAAGTCGGCGCTCGATCCCGCCGCCGGGATCCCGGCGAGCTCGCTCGTCACCGCGATGGCGCGCAACGGGGTCGAGTTCGGAATCCGCGTCTCGGGAACCGAAGGCCGGTGGTTCACCGCCCCCGCCTCCCGGGTCGACGGCCTCTACCTCCCCGGGTTCGCCGCCGCCGACGCCGCCCTCGACATCGGCGATTCAACGATCACTGAGTCCGCCGGGTACGGGGGCTTCGCGATGGCCGCCGCTCCCGCGATCGTCCAGTTCGTCGGCGGAACGCCGGAGGTCGCGCTTGACACGACGCGCCGGATGCGATCGATCACGGTCGGCGAGCATCCCGCCTATCGGATCCCGGCCCTCGGGTTCCGCGGGACCCCGACCGGGATCGACGTCCTCCGGGTCGTCTCCGCCGGGGTCCTTCCGGCGATCAACACCGGGATCGCGCATAAGGACCCGGGCGTCGGGATGATCGGAGCCGGCCTCGTCACCCCGCCGATGGCGCCCTTCGCCGCCGCGGCGGTCGCTCTCGCCGACTCCGTCCGCCGGGACGACGATGCGAAGAAAGGAGACCCATGAGATTCATCGACTTGACCCTCCCCCTCTCGATCGCCACGCCCCCGTGGCCGACCTACGAGCCCCTACAGCTCAAGTACTTCAAGCGGCTCGCCCCGAACGGGGCGAACGGCCAGCTGTTGACGCACTCGAACCACGTCGGGACCCATCTCGACGGCGAGATCCACTTCTTCGCCTCCGGGAAGGATATCGCGAGCCTCGGCTTCGACTTCCTCGTCCACGACGGCGTCGTCGTCGACCTCTCCGATGCCTGCGGGGACTACGACATCTACACCTCGGAGATGATCGAGGACCGCGTCGACGTCCACGACGGCGACATCCTGCTCATCCACACCGGGTACCACCACTACGGGTGGGATCAGCCGACCGCCGACGAGGTCCGCTACATGGTTCAGCACCCTGGGCCGGACCGCGAGTTCGCCTTGTGGTGTCGGAAGCGGAGGATCCGCTGGATCGGCGTCGACTGCGGGAGCGCGGACCATCCGATGAACACGATCATCCGGGACTGGATGCCCCGCCAGGCGCGCGAAGCGGACGAGCACTTCCGGACGAAGTACGGAGTCCCGCTGGCGGAGCGATTCGACCCGTCGAAGTACCAGCTGATGCATCTCGAGCTCTTCCAGCACGGAATTCTTCACGCCGAGTGCGTCGGCGGCGACATCGATCTCCTCCTGAATCAACGGGCGACGATCGGCTGCTTTCCGTGGCGGTTCGTCGACGGGGAGAGCTCGATCTGCCGGCTCGTTGCCATCGTCGACGACGAGCGCTACGAAGAGCTCGAAGCGGTGAAGCGGGAGTGCGTCCTCACCCGGTTCGGGGACGTCGCCGGCGCGAAGAACCCGCATCTGCACGAGGTCGGCCGGACGTAGATGCCGAGCGCCGCGGGGCGGGCCCCGCGAGCGCCGGTCACGAGCGCGGACACCCGTCCTTGACGCGTCCGAGCCCCAGGACTAGAATGCGTCTATGTGGAACACGAAGGTCGGTCCGACGAATGAGTGGATGGCCGTCGAATCCTCGCTTCGTGTTCATCGGATGATCGTCGGGCGAACCGCGTAGGCGCAAGCACCGCCGACCGCGCAGCCAGCCCGACGAGAGGACGCAGGCTTCGGCCTGCGATTTTCTTTTTCCCGCGCCCGCCCGGCGCGGGCGCGGACGTCCCCCGCATCGGGGGAGACAGGAGGACGCGTGGACAGCGCAGTGCAGGCACGGATCGGTCGGATGGGAGCCGGAACGCGAACGCCCGAGACGCACGGACGGCGGCGGGGCTCGCGCCCGATGCACGCCGGAGCGGCGGCGATCGCCGCCCTTTCGATCCTCCTCCTCGTCGCCCGCCGCTGCGCGGCGCGTCCCACCGTCCGCCCGGGATCGTTCGTCGCCGGGTCGGCCGCCGATCGAACGGCGGGGTCCCCATGATGAGCGATCGGTGGAAGGACGTCGACGTCATCGTCTACACATCCGACCTCCCGGCCCCGCGACGACTGGAGCGGACGATACGGCTCCCCGAGGAGGCCGGGTTCGCCGATCTCCTCGGCGCCCTCCGGCGCGAGTCCCCGGAGATCTACATCGAGGTCCGCGACCGGGTCCTGCGCGCCGCGGGACGGGTCTTGGCCTACGGGATGCACGCACCGCTCCTGGCGACGCTCGATCGCCAGTTCGCCGACGGCGGGCCGATCATCTTCCCCGACGACGAAGTGGAGGATCTCGCGTCGATCGAGGATCGGCCCCGCTACATCGGATAGCTCGGTAGCGCGCGCCCCCGAACGCCCCCTCCACGTGGCTTCGGGGGCGCGCCTCCGTCTCCGCGCTCCTCCTCCCCGCTCGCGGTGTCGATGTACCCGCCGACGTGCGGCGGAATCGGCGAGTAGAGGAGACTCGTCCCGATTCGAATTGCCTCTTCCCCGTAGCGATCGCGGATCCGATCGACCGCCCGGTGGATCTCCTCCCGCCGCCGGTCCTCGGGCAACAGGGGGCACGGCACCGCCCGCTTCGGCACCAGGTTCGACACGGAGACCCCGACCTGCGCCACCGTCTCCGAGCGCACGCCGATGCGGTCGAGGACGCGAAGACACGCGGCGTAGATGACGGCGTCGTCGTCCGTCACCGCGGGGAGCGTCACTTGCTTGGCGAGGTGCGGTCCGACCGCGCCGACCCGCACCCCGCAGTGCACCGTCCGCCCGAGGAACCCCAGCTTCCGCATCCGCCTCGCCACGGTGTCGCACAGGTCCCGCAGCACGAGGAGCGCCGATCCGATGGAGCGGAGCGCCGGCGGGAGCGACCGGGAATGCCCGACCGACTTCGGCGGCGGGACCTCGACGTGCGAGATCACCGGCGTCGGGTCGCGCCCCTGTCCGATCTCGCGCAGGAAGACCCCGTACACGCCGAATTCCCGCCGCAACAGCGCCGTGGGCGCCTCGCCCAGCTCGGCGAGCGTCCGGATCCCCACCGAGTGGAGCCGCCGTGCGATCCGCGGCCCGATCCCGCAGACCTCTCCGACCGGCGTCGTCCGCAGCAGCTCCGAGAGGTCCTCCGTCCGAAGCCATCCGATCCCGTTCGGCTTGTGGCGGGCGCCGATCAACTTCGCGAACGTCCGTCCCGAGGCGATCCCGATCGTCGCGGTGATGTACTCTCCGAGTTGTGCGCATAACTCCGTCTGGATCGCCCGCGCCATCTCCACCGGCCCACCGTACCGCCTCGCTTCCTGCGTCACGTCCATGAAGACCTCATCGATGCTGTAGACCTCGATCACCGCCGCGTAGCGCTCGAGAATCGAAAGGAACCTCTTCGTGACGGAGATATAGCGCGCCGCGCACCCGGGGACGAAGACGAGGGACGGACAGAGCCGCTCCGCCTCCCATATCGGCATCCCCGCGGTCACGCCGTGCCGTTTCGCCTCCCGCGACGCCGCAACCACGATCGAACGCTCGACCGGCCGGCCGCTCACGGCGACCGGCCGGCCCCGCAGGCTCGGGAGGGCTTGTTGCTCGACGGACGCGAAATACGAGTCCATATCGATGTGGAACAGGATCCGGGGCATCCCCTCTCCTAGTGATCGACGTCGATCGCCTCGAGCACCCACTCGCTGCGGGCCGGATCATGGCAGATGGAGAAATGGTCGCTCCCGCAGCTGACGGCATACCAGACGACGACCGTCGCTCCCACCCGCTCGCGATGCACGAGGTTCACCGACGTCACGTCGTACCGTCTCGTCCCCCATCGGAATGCGTGCAATTGGGGGTGCGGGGCCCCGCGGCGGTAGATGACGAACGCGTCGATCGGTTCACGAACGGTCTGCATCGCAGCATGTTCACCGGCTTCAGTGTATACGATGAACGCCCGCGGGTCAATCCCCCGGCCGCCAGATCGCGTGAAACCGGTACTGTGTCTGCGGAGCCGTCGCGCCAGTCTCCTCCGCCCGGACCAGCCGGAGATCGACGAGCCGCCGGATCCGATTGTGACACGTGTTCGCCGGGATCCCGAGCGTCTCCGCGAGGTCCTTCCCCGTCACCGTCCCCCGTTCGATCACCCGCGCGAGCGTCTCCCGGAGCGGCGCCGCGAGCCGCCCGACGATCGACCATGCGCCGTCGATCACGCACAGCATCGCGAGTTTCCGCTGTTCGAGCTTGTCCGAGAGATCCTCCGTCCGGTCGGCCGACGGCGCCCGCAGGATCATCGTCCGGTCCCCGTACGCCCCGGCGACCAAGAGCTGGAGCGCCTTCCCGATCGCCTCGTCGGCGAACGAGCCGCTCAAGACCTCGACGCCGTCGAGGGAGACGACGAGGCGGCCCGCCGGCGGGAGCGCGGCGAGCGCGGCGATGAGGTCGAGCCGGGCCCGCTCCCCTTCGGACCGCGTTCCCAAGCGCACCCCGTATCGAGCCACGGAGAAGACCGCATTATTCATCGAATGGATTGAACACCGTTTCCGGCTCCGGTGCAAGATCGTCGACCCCGAACACCCGCCGCGGGATCCGCAGGGCGATCTGGACGCCCGGGAACCGCGGGACTCGATAGAGGTCGCCCCCGCGGTCGCTCTGATAGAGGAGGGCGCCGCCGCTGCGCACCACAACGGTCCCCTCCCACGCGCGGACCGTCCCGACGATCTTCTGCAGCTCGCGCCCCCGCCCGGGATCGGCGAATCGGCTCCATCCCTCGATCACCGCTGCGCGGATCGCCGCCTCGTCGTCCATCGCCGGCCGGTCCTCCCGCAGCGCGAGGCTCCCGGCAAGCCCGATCCCGTTGTCGGCGATCGCCAAGACGAGCGATTCCGCGTAGTCCTGCATCGCGGCGACGCCGTACGGGGCGGCCACCTCGCCCGTCGCGTTCGCGTGCTGGGGGATGTTCTGACAGAGTTCGAGCATCACGCCGACGAGCCGGCGCCGCGCCGGCGGTCCGAGCGGGTACCGCTCCTCGAGGCGACGGTCGAACCCCTCGACGATCCGGCCGACCCCCGCCTCGTCCCCGATCTCGACGATCGGTTGAAGAGCGCTCGACGGGCCGCGGGCCGGCCGCCCGGCCCCGCCTTTGTCTCGCACCGCCTCGAGGAACCCCATCGCCGTCATCCACCGCCGGACCGCCGGCGCCTCTGGCCACAGGATCGCCAGCGGCCGGCCCGCCGCCCGCCGCTCCCGCACCGCCAGCACGAGGAGGATGAGCGCGTACGGATCGATGAACGGGACCGCGCGGAGGTCGAGCCGCTCGACGCCCCGGGCCGCAACGGCATCGACGATCTCTTCCGCCGTCTCGATCCCCAGTCCGAACGCCATCCGACCTCCCGTCCCCTCGTCACCGGGCCCCGCGCAGCCGGGCGAGCATCTCGGCGATCTCGTCCCGCCGCGCACGGGGGAAGAGCTCCTCCCCGGCCGCCGGCGCCGGACGGCCGAACCGCTCCATCAGCTGCAGCGCGTTGATCACGCTCTGCCCCAAGTGGCAGTTGTTGGTGAAGACGAAGACACGCCGGGACCGCCCGGCGATCCGCTCGATCCGCCCCGCCCACTCCTCGAGCTCGGCCTCGGCGTAGAGGTAGTCGTAGCGGACATCCGGCGTCGCCGGATTCCACCACGTCCGCCGGTTCCGCCCGTGAAGGCGGACGTAGCCGATCTCCGAGGTCGTCTCCTCGTCGGGCCGAGGGAGGCCGGGAAGGTCGGGGAGGTCGACGTTCACCGATCCGAGCCCGAGCCGCCGGAGCCCCGCGCGCGTCGCCGCGTCGCTCCACGCCGCGTGCCGGAACTCCACGTTCACCGGGCCAACCCCGCGGAGCCCGTCGGCAATCCGCTCGAGATGCCCCTGCGCCTCCGGACCGGGGCGGAACGAGAACGGGAACTGCACGAGGACGCCGCCGAGCTGCCCCGATTCCACGAGCGGCTCCACTGCGGCACGGAACGGCCCGATCGCGGAATCGGTCCGCTCCCGCTCGTGGGTCAGCTCCTTCGGCGCCTTCACCGCGAAGACGAACCCGGCCGGAACGCTCCCGCGCATCCGCTCGAAGAGCCGCGGCGACGGGATCCGGTAGTAGGTCGTGTTGATCTCCACCGCGTCGAACCACCGAGCGTAGCAGCGGAGGAGGTCGCCCGATCGGACCCCCGACGGGTAGACGATCCCCACCCAATCGGCGAAGCTGTATCCGGAAGTCCCGATCCGGATCTCGGTCATCGCCCTCCCCGGCCGCCGGTCACAGGTCGAACTCGGCGACGAGCGGCGTGTGATCCGACGGGCGCTCGGCGCGCCGCGGAGCGAGATCGATCCAAGCGGCGGTCGATCGCTCGGCGAGTGCCCGCGTCGCCCAGATGTGGTCGACCCGCCACCCGATCCCGCGCTCCACCGCGTCCTTCACCCGGTAGTCGTAGAACGTGTACTCCCCCGGCTCGCCGGGATGATGGATCCGGAAGACGTCCTCGAACCCCCACGCCTTCACGGCGGCGAGCGCCCGGCGGGCGTCCTCATGGTAACAGACGTGGTTCCCCCGCCGCTTCGGATCATGGACATCGATCGGCGACGGGGCGACGTTGAAGTCCCCGACCCACAGGAGCGGGTCCTCCGGGCGGTGCCGCCGATCGAGCTCCGTCCGCAGCCGATCGAACCACGCCAGCTTGTAGGCGAACATCGGATCGTCCGTCGATCGCCCCTGCGGGACGTACGTGTTCACGATCGGGATCCCGCGGATCTCGACCGCGACCGCCCGCCCCGGGTCGGGCGGTTCGCCCTCGAGACCGAACCGGGGCGCCGCCGGCCGCTCCAACGATAGGACGGCGATCCCGGCGTGCCCTCCCTCTCCGCGGAAGACGGCGTGATACCCGAGCGAGCGGATCGCCGCCTCCGGGAACGCCTCGTCGGGGACCTTCGTCTCCTGAAGGCAGACGACGTCCGGGCGGCTCTCCTGGAGCCAATCCGCGAGGAGCGGGAGGCGGGCCCGAATTGAGTTCACGTTGAACGTCGCAACCCGTAGCTTCGCCATCGCGCCTCAGCCGGAGACGATTCCGCTGATCGTCGTCACTTCGAGCCCCTCCTCGCGGAGCCGGTCGACGTACGGGTTGATCCCGATCGAATCGCTCGCCGCGTGCCCCGTGACGACGAGCGTCTTCTCCTCTCCGTACTCGGCGGCCAGCCGGTCCGAGTCCGCGGGACGGCAGTGGATGTAGATCAGCGTGTCGATCCCGTGATCGAAGTACGCTTTGGCGACCCGGTACCCCCCGTTCGTCCCCGCCCCGTGCGAGACGGCGATCCGCCCGACCGGACGATCGGCCCGCCCGACCCGGACCTCGATCCGCGTCGCAGCGTGCCGGAACTCGCCGAATCCATCGTAGAGGGAGTCGACGAGGTCCTCGACCGGATCCCCCTCCCCGACCCCGGCGGCGACCGCGGCGATCCGCCGGCGTCCGACCTCGTCGAGCGGGGTGTGGACGTTGAGGAACGGGAGGCCGAGGAGGCGCGCCACCGACGGATCGTGATCGTAGTTCGCCATCGCCGCGATCGCGCGCCGTTCCCGGACCATCCCGTCGACCGCGTCCCACGCCGCCGCCGCCGGGACGCCGGCCGCGGTCATCTGATCGACATGCCGCAGGAGCACCTCGTGGAAGCGGAGGACCGCGTCCCCGCCGATCGGATGATGGGCGATCGCGGCATCGTATCCCCGCCCCGCCGCCAGCTGCAGCTCCGCCGATCGGATGTCGATCCCGACCAGCACCCGCCGGATCCCCGCCCCCGCGTGGTAGATCGCACTGTCCCCCGGGATCTCGGAGAGCTCCGCCAGTTCCAGGCCGATCCGCATCAACCGATCGGTGTCGACCCCCGTCGCCTCCGCGCCCGCCGGCCGCGATCGCTTCGCCGTCGGCCGCGTTCCCTGCTTCGTCGATCGTTTCGCCATCGTCACTCCTCCGGGGGCGGGATCGGCGCCGGCGTGAACTCGCGCAGGATCGATCCCCCGATGAACTCCCGCAGGATCGAATTCCCGGGGATGTTCTCCGTCGCGTACGGCTCGAACCACCGCAAGAACGCCAACAGCCGCTCCGCCTCGATCCGCAGGATCGGACCCCGCACCTGCAGCAGGAGCGGCTCGGCGTACGGTTTGAGGACGGACAGCTCGTAGCCGAGCGCGGAGTTGAACATCACGTCGGCCCCCTCCTGATACGGAAAGATGTTGTGCTTCTCCCCCGCGCGGACCCCCTCCCAGAGCCGGAGCGTCTCCTCCGCGGTGTACCCGCGGTACCTCGCATCCCGGACGATCCGCCGGATCAGGCGCGTGTCCGTCGTCGAGATCCGGTTGTGAATGTCGAGGTTGAGCTGCGTTAGGGCGCTGACGAAGATACGGTAGCTCATCCCGGCCGCCCCCTCCGGGACCAGCGCTGGGTTCAGTCCGTGGATCCCCTCCACGAGGAGGATCTGATGCGGCTCGAGCCGGGCCGTTCGGCCGACCTCCCGCCCGCCGGTGATGAAGTTGTACTTCGGGAGCGTCACCGGCGCCCCGCCGAGGAGCTTCGCGAGGTCCTCCCGGAACAGGTCGAGGTCGAGCGCATTCAACGCGTCGAAGTCAACGGCCTCCCCGTGCCGGCGGCGCAGCTCCTCGCGGGGGAGGAAGTAGTCGTCCATCTCGATCGGGTACGGCTGCAGGCCGCCCGCCAGGAGCTGAACGGCGAGCCGCTTGGAGACGGTCGTCTTCCCCGACGACGACGGCCCCGCGATGAAGACGACCCGCACCCCGTCCGCGTGAGCGCGCGCCAGATCCCCCGCGATCTCGGAGATCCGTCGCTCGTGCAGCGCCTCCGAGACCATGACGACCTGCTCGATCCGCCCGTCACGGATCGCCCGGTTCAGCGAGCTGACGTCGCGGATCCCCACGCGGTCAAGCCACTTCCCGTACTCGTCGAAGACGTCCCGCAACGCCGAGAACTTCTGAGACGGGAGGAGCCGGTCCGGCTGCTCCCGCCGCGGGAACCGGAGGATGAACCCGGTCGAGTACGGTTCGAGCGCGAACACCCGGAGGACCCCGGTCGACGGGACCATGTACCCGAAGAAGTAGTCGGAGATCCCATTTAGGGTGTAGAGGTGGATGTGGTCCTCCCGCCGATCGATCAGGAGCTCGACCTTCCGTGCCTCCCCCCGGGCTGCGAACATCCGCCGCGCGTCGTCGATCGAGAACCGCTCCCGGACGATCGGGAGGTCCTCTCGGACGAGCTCCTGCATCCGCTCCCGGATCGCCCCGAGCTCGGTCGATGAGAACGGCTTCCGCCCCTCGACCCGGCAGAAGTACCCGCCGTGGGGGACCGAGTAGTCGATGTAGACACGGGCGGACGGAAAGAGCTCGTACGCCGCGACGACCAACAGGAACGAGAGGCTCCGGCGGTAGATCCGCACGCCGTCCGAATCCGAGAGGAAGATCGGCGAGACATCGACGTCCCGGTCAGCCGGCCAGGCGAGCTCCCGGAGGTCCTCCCCCCCGACGACGGCGGCGACCACCGGGTCGGACCGATCGGAGAACGCAACGGCGAGGATCCTCCCGAGCGGCGTCCCGCGAGGCGCCTCAAAGACGCGCCCGTCCGGGAGGCGGATCTGCACGTCCTTCCGCAGCGCGGCCTCCCGGATCAACGGTTCTCCTCTCGACTCGCTCGCTCGGGACATCGTCCCTCCTCCCGCGGATCCCCGACGCTCCGACCTCGGCTACGCCGAGCCGGACGCGACGACCGGGAAGACCGTCCCCCGCAGGCGTTCGATCGTCTGCGACAGATCGTCGTGGACGTGCTCGGGCGTCGGTGGCCGGTCCTCGCCCCCGCGGAGGCGCGACGCGCTCACCCCGTACGCCGCCGCCCGCGTCATCCAGCCGGCTGGGATCTCGTCGGGGAGATCCGCGTCGATCATCACACCCCAAGCGAGCGTCCACGCCCGGACGACGTTCGCCACCGCGTATCCCCCGCCCCCGAGTGCGAGCCACGGAAGGCCGAGAGCGCGGAACCGCCGGACGGACGCCTCGAACTCCCGGAGGGTCAGCCGAAGGTTCGCGACCGCATCGCCGACGATCGCGTCCGCCCCCAGCTGCGTGACGAGGACGTCGGGCCGGTACGCCTCGAGAAGCGGGATGATCACCTCGTCGAAGACCCGCCGGTACGCATCGTCCCCCGCCCCGGGGAGGAGCGGGACGTTCACCGCGTACCCGATCCCTCGGTCCCGGCCCGTCTCCTCGACGAACCCCGTCCCGGGAAAGATCGTGTACCCCGTCTGGTGAACCGAGATCGTCAGCACGTCCGGCGTCGAGTAGAAGGCGCTCTGCACGCCGTCTCCGTGGTGGGCGTCGATGTCCACGTACGCGACCCGCTTCCCGCCGAGCAGGAGCGCGTGGATCGCGAGCGCCGCGTCGTTCACGTGACAGAACCCCGACGCCTGGGACGGCATCGCGTGATGCAGCCCCCCCGCGAAGTTGAACGCACCCGCGGCCCGATCCCGGAGGATCTCACGGGCACAGTCGATCGACGCGCCCGCCACGAGCATCCCCCACTCGTAGACCCCGGGGAACGCCGGGTTGTCGGGCGTCCCGAGCCCGTGGGCGAAGAGGTTCGGCACCCACATCCCGCTGTCGGCGAGCCGGAGCGCCTCGAGGTACCCCGACGAGTGGAACCACAGGCCCTCCGCCTCCTCAGCCTGCCGCGGTGTCAGCGGGTGGATCCCCTCCCCCTCCGTCAGCCCGTAGGCGGCCATCAGCTCGTGCGTCAGCCCGAGGCGGTAGATCTTGAACGGATGGTGCGGGCCGAAGTCAAACCGGAGAAGCGGCGTCGGATCGATCAGACAGTGCGTCATCGACTCACCCTCACAGGTCGGGATCATACCCGGGGTCGCAGGGGGCGACAACCGCGCCCCCGTCTCCTCCGGGCGATCGTCCGCCGCGTCAGAACGACCAGATCTCCTTGATCGCCCCCGAGTCGATCCCCCACGGATCGCACCCGAGCGGCCGCTCGACGCCCCCGGCGCCGGTCGTCTCCGCCAGGGCATAGAGGTCGCCGTCGAACCGCAGGACCGTCGCCGCTTCGCCCGAGGGGCAGCGGAGCGACTCCGCGTAGGCGCTGGAGACCCCGACGAACGCCAGGACGTGGTCCGGAAGGCCGTCGTCGCCGGTATCGACGAACGCCAGCTTCACCGGGTAGCCTCGCGCCCGGATCAAGCTCACGAACAGGATCGCTGTGTCCTCGCAGTCGCCGACCCCGTCGACGAGCGTCTCCATCGGGTAGTACGGCCACTCCGATCCCGGCGGATCCGGCCGGTACGAGATCGCCCCTTGGACGAACGCGAGCACGACGCCGACGAACGGCTCGAATCCGCCCCCGGCGCGGTTCCACAGCGCGTCCGCCAGCTCCTCCAACGTCGGGTCGTCGAGGGGGTCGAGGACGTAGTCCCCGTAGTTGTGCGCGTCGGCGAGCGACGTGCGCAACCGCCCGCGGTACATCTGGTAGAGGTCCTCCGGGAGGAGGACGTCCCAGGTCTGCTCCGCATCGTTCCAGGTCCACTCGTAGTGACGGAGCCGATACCCGTCCGGGACCGGGCGGACGTAAATCGTGTCCGACGCCGTCGACCCGGCGCCCGTCGGATCGCTCACCCGAAGCGTCGCCGTGTACGTCCCCGCGGAACCGTAGGTGTGAGCGACGGCGCGCCCGACCGCGGTCGATCCGTCCCCGAACGACCACTCGTAGGTCATCGGGTCCCCGTCGGGGTCGCGGCTCGGTGACGCGTCGAACGCGGTGCGCAGCGGCTCGTACCCCTCGCGGGGGGCGGCGGTGAACGCCGCCGCTGGCGGATGGTTCGGCGAATCCAGCAGGCAGCCGGCGAATCCCACGCCGATCGCGATGATCGCGATCGCCGCTGCGCTCCGCACCCCGATGGATCGATTCCCCCTCATGGCCGGGCGATTGTAGTCGGTCCCCCCGTCGGACTCAACGCCGCGAATCCCTATCCCATCGGCCCTACCGGCTTCTCGTTCATTGACCGGTGATCTCGGGTATGCTACCATCGTTCGCGCCGAAGGGGGCCTTCTGCATGTACATCATCGTCGTCGGGGCGGGAAGCATCGGGACGAGTCTGATCGATGTC
>ENA-OSEO01004280-OSEO01004280.1-sediment-metagenome-genome-assembly--contig:-NODE-4280-length-15318-cov-3.016469_pt1 | contig 15318 bp, 17 predicted proteins | sample MGYA00237883_ERZ534232 | MGnify/ENA metagenome assembly ERZ534232 | reverse complement strand
AACCAAAAACAATGAATAACAATGTATTACCATTGTATTACTATCGTATTACTAATGAATGTCAACTGAATGACAACCGTACTACAAATTTACTAAGCGTCCCGAAATTGGTCAGTATCATTAATTCGTAAAGAAATCAAGCACATTTCCAAGCGTACTGGTGGTTCCCTTAAAAAATTCGGAATATTTACATCGGCTGCAAGTGACCACGGTAAATTTTTTATTCTGCACATCGAATATTTTTGAAAAGGCACCTCCGGTTGTGCGTATTTCATCCAATTCGTAAGTTTTATTTCCGCATTTGGGGCAAAGGTATTTTGAAGAGTTTATCATCGTAAATTATTTTTATTTAGACGTTTTTGGGTGATCATGTGTTAATGTGTTTACGAAGAGAGGTTGAATAGGTTATTAAAAAAAATCAACGGATTTTTGGTTGCAGAGCGAAGCCAATGTGCCAAAAATCCGTTGATCAAATAGTTAACTAAATTGTCTTAGCTCCCCAGCGTAGCAACCATCACCGCTTTAATGGTATGCAGCCTGTTTTCGGCTTCATCAAAAACGATGGAGCGTTCCGATTCAAAAACCTCTTCGGTTACTTCCATGCCATCCACGCCGAATTTCTGGTAAATTTCTTCCCCAACAACCGTATCGCGATTATGGAAAGCAGGCAGGCAATGCAGAAATTTAACATTTGGATTTCCTGTTTTTTCGATCATTTTCTGGTTTACCTGGTAAGGCAACATCGATTTGATGCGCTCGGCCCAAACCTCATCAGCTTCGCCCATCGATACCCAAACATCGGTATAAATAAAATCAACGCCTTTTACGGCTTCGTCCACATTTTCGGTTATGGTAATTTTGGCACCGGTTTCTTTGGCAATTTCACGGCATTGTTTCACTAAATCTTCGGTAGGGTGACAAGATTTTGGAGCTGCGGCCCTGAAATCCATTCCCATTTTTGCGGCACCAACCATTAACGAATTACCCATATTATTGCGGGCATCGCCGGCATAGCAAAATGAAATTTGAGAAAGCGGTTTGTCCGAATGTTCCATCATGGTGAGGAAATCGGCCAGAATCTGAGTGGGGTGAAATTCGTTTGTAAGTCCGTTCCAAACAGGCACACCGGCATATTTTCCCAAATCTTCAACAATGTCCTGGCCGAAACCACGGTATTCAATTCCGTCGTACATACGGCCCAAAACGCGGGCAGTGTCTTTCATGGTTTCTTTTTTACCGATCTGCGATCCGCTGGGCCCGAGATAGGTAACATTTGCTCCCTGATCATGGGCTGCCACTTCAAAAGCACAACGTGTTCTGGTTGAAGCCTTTTCAAAAATTAAGGCGATATTTTTGCCTTTTAAGCGTTCTACTTCTGTTCCGGCATATTTTGCCTTTTTCAGATCGGCTGAAAGATCGAGTAAAAACTTAATTTCTTTAGGTGTAAAATCCAATAATTTTAAAAAATTCCGGTTTCTTAAATTGAAAGCCATAATGTCCTCCTCCTGTGGTTTTATTTGTTAATGATTTGTTCAAAATTTTCTTTGCAAATTTAGTGAATTTGTGAACTTGTCTATTGGTAAATTGGTGAATTTGTAAATTGGTAAAAAATGTGCTGATTTGCTGATGTGCCAATGTGACAATTCGATAACTAGACAATAAGCCAATGTTTTTTTGATGTCATTTCGAATCCGCCGCAGGTGGAAGAGAAATCTCAATGTGCTAATGTGCTGATGTAAAAATAGCAATGGACGTCATTCCGGCTGAAGCGAAGCGGAAGGCCGGAATCTCACTTTTTTAATTGGTCAATTTGCTGATGTGCTGATTTGAAAATTTATTATTTCGAAAAAGGTTATGGTGTTTACGTGTTTAGGTGTTAAAGTGTTTGGGTATAATTCGTTGCCGCTTCACTTAAAATCAGATAATGTGCTAATTGCAAAGAAGGGATGGTTTTCTTGCAGCGGACGCCAGCCCGTAAATCCTGACTGCCTATGCATTTTCTACAATGGCGATTTCTTCGGGGCTCAAGCCGTAAAGTTCGTAAACCAATTGGTCGATTTGTTTTTCTAATTGAGTTATTTCGGCTTCATGATTTTCATGTTTGAGTTGAATTATCTCCGACACGTAATTTGAAATTACTTTTTGACTTTCATCTGAAGCCTTTTTTATCGGAAGTTTGAAAAGTTGAATTGGTTTTACTTCAGGGAAAATTCTATTATCCTCATTGACTAAATCATGATATAAAAAATTCATTAATTCAGAATTAAGCAGACCCAACATATAAAAATATTTAAATTCTGAATTCTCGGGCAATTGAACAATAATTCCACTTTTTAGACAGTACCACTTATCATCATCATAAGCAGCAATGATTCTATTCGCTGTTTGACGAATAAGAATTTTGGGCTGTTCAAACAATTTTTGTCTTCTAGGTCTAAGCATTACATACCAAGGTATCGCACCACTTTTTGTTTCAACTCTATTTTCTAATTTTTCTTTAAATATAGTGAGGTGGCTCAAACAAAAAGGGTAATCTTTAACATCAAGGCTTGAAGAAAAATATATAATAAACTTATTAGATTTCGGAAGTAAGGTATATTTTGTTATTTCCCCTCCAATAACAAGTTTTTTTAAAATCTCTTTTTCCAATTTTAAATCATTCGCTTTCTTACTTTCGATAATAAAAGCATCCCCCAATCCTGGACTTATTCCTGTTGCAACATCCTCTGCAATATCTTTAAGTGTTGGATTTTCTTTATAACACTTGTTAAGAATTGATTTATTTTTTCGGAAAATGAAGCTAAATGAATGATTTCCCAAAAAATGATCCTTTTCAATTTCCAAATGAGCATTATGAATTTCGTGTCCTAATTCCTTTCTATCAATTGCTGTTAAATCGTGATATTGTATATTTGTCCACAACCCCTCCTTGGCAAAACCAATTATACATGTTGGTGCAGCTACATCATCAAACACCTCATCCCCTAAATTTAATATTAAAAAAGGTGAGGAATTTGTTAAAATCATTTTTCGTGTTTTTTCGAACTCAATCTGATTCAGAAAACTTGAGGGAATAATCAAACTACAAGTTGCTTTAATGTTAGAAATTGTTGAGAAACGTTTAATAAAATAATTAAAGGACTCTGGTGTTCTAACATGAATATCATTGTAAAAATCTTTAAAAAATCCTTTTTCATCATTATTAAATTTAACTCCATATGGCGGATTCCCGATCACAACGTCAAAACCCACAAAATCGCCATTTTCGTCCAACACCTCAGGGAATTCAAAGCGCCATTCGAGGGCATTGCCGTAGAGTGTTTTAAGCTTCTCGTTATACGCATTTTCGAGTTCGCTTACTTCAGCGGCCAGAGCTTCTGTTTTTAGTTTCCAGGCGTCCTGCTCTTCGCGGCTGAACAGCATGGGCGCAGCGCCCAGTTCAGCTTTTTTATCCTTTAGCTTTTTAAAGTCGGCATCGTTGGGGTTGTTGATACGCGCAAATTCATCTTTCAGCCGTGCAATTTCCTTTTCGGCATTTTGCCTTGTTTTTTTATCGCTGGTGCTTTTATAAATAATTACCTGCTCCTTGTACCTGGTGGTTGCCAGCCTGATTTTTTGCTGTGTGGCCGCAGGCAGTGCCGAATGGTTGTCGTTAAGGTTAAACCGGCTTATGAGCGAATTTCCACATTTAATATTGATATCGATATTGGGCAGGGTTTCTAGCTCCAAAAGTTTGGATGGATCATTGGGAGAGCTTTTGTAGTATGCACTTTTCAAAAGTTCGATCCAGAGCCGGAGGCGGCAAATCAGCACCGATTTGGGATTGATGTCCACCCCGAACAGGCAGTTTTCAATTATTTTTTGTTTTTCTTCGAACAAGGCCACCTGCACTATTTGTAAACTTTTGGGTGGTTTGTTGTCGTCTCCCATCAGGTATTCGAAAGGCTTGTTGGTTCTTTTGTTCAGAACGGTCAGCTCGTCGTTGTCAACCGTAATTTCGTATTCAAGCGGCATACCATCACGGTCGATTAAAATATTCAGCTCACTTTTAATGGCAATTATTTCATTCAGCACCGAAACCAAAAAATGGCCCGAACCCACGGCGGGGTCACAAATTTTCAGCGAATCGATATGACTGTTAAAACGGGCCACATCTTCTTTTTTAAAAAACCGGCTACAGTAATTTTTTACATCTTCGAAATTTTCAATTTCGGCATTTTCAAGTTCTTTAAATTTTTGTGCCACTGCCCTTCTTATGGTTTCGCGGCTCATGTACATGGTAATAAATCCCGGGGTAAAAAATGAGCCGTCTTTGTAGCCGTTTATTTTTTCGAAAATCAAGCCCAGCACCGAGGCATTGATTATGGTTTTGCTGCTTTCCTGAATTTTGGCGCTGCTGTCGCTCGAAAAGTTGTAGGCGTCCAAAAATTCAAACAAATAATGAAGAGTGTTTTTGGCTTCCAGTTGTTTGTTTTTATCCTTGTTTTTCAGGACAGAATGTGCGTAAAGGTTCAAATCGAGCCGGTCTTTCAGGTCGGATACCTGTATGGTTTTGCTTTCCAGTTCGCTGATTTCAAAAAGAGAGCTGTTTAAGTAAGGGATATTGCCGTATTTATCGTTCACCGATTTTGTGCGTTCGCCCGGTTTTACGGCCAGTACCTCAAAAAAAAGTTCGTCCAGTTCGTCGAAATCGCGTATATTTTTTGCATTTACAAAAGCATAATCAGGATCGCAATGATGGTATTTGATCAACTGACCCTCGAGCAATTTCAGAAATAAAACACGATTAAGCCAGGTAATGCACAATTCGAGTCCGATGCTGTAAATTTGTTGTTCTTCGGTATCGCCAAAATGCTCCGGGTTTTCAAATGTTTTTAACTTATCCCTTATTTTCAATATGTTGATGGCATTTTCGAGCAAACTTCCATCTTCGCGGTTTTGAACTTTGCGCCCGATCAGTTTTTTGCCGCCATCGGCTTTTTCTTCCAGTCCGATGATGTGTAGCAGTTCATTGTAAAATTCTTTGTTAAGGGTATTGCTGTCGTTGGCAAAAGGCTTTTTTAGGAGATGCTCGGGCGAAAGAATTTTATAAAGATCGACCAGTTTGGCATCATCACCGGGTTCCGAATTTTCAATAATTTCCTTATAATCGAGCAGGTTAAAATGTATGGCTTCCAATTCGGCCAGTTCTTTATCAATATAAGGTTTAGCCACTTCGTTATAAAACCAATCGGTGTTTGAACCCACTAAAATTCCATTGTTCCAGTCTTCATAATTTTTTCGGATCGTTTTATCGTTGTAAAAGAATTTTTCAAAATCGGCTGCATCAAAAATGTACCAATCGTAACTGTTGGTAGCAATAATATGTTTCAGTTCTTTATTTTCTTTTATGAATCGCTCATTCATATAATAATGCAACAATTCGTGCAAAGCCTTGGTATTGGGTGTTTTTTCGGAAATCATTTCGGTTTGGTTCGAAGGTTTTTTTGCTTCGATAATGACCCCGACAGAAGTGGATGAAGTTTTTCCGTTGTGGATCACCAGATCCTTGCGTTGATTGATATTGATTTCGTACTGGTTTTTATAATAGGTGTCCTTTAAGAAATCAGATACTATATTTTTGAAATGTTCTTCGTGTTCTTTTTTTTGTTCGGCAATTTCAGTTTTTGAAAAAAGTAATTTAAGGTTTGACTTTAAACTTTCGATCTGAACACGGTTAAGATCCTGTTTTAAATAAGCCTTATTCAATCTTTTGTGGATGGGTGATGGATTTAATTTCATGACTGGAAGTTCGGAACTTAATCGAATCTAAAATTAAGGAATATTAATTAATAATGGAACGGATGGTTTAAAAATGCTTGGTGATTGGGGTTATTTTTGTTCCGTGAGATTTCTCTTACGCCTGCGGTGCGATTTATGGGATGTTGTCCTTTACGATGAATCCATCCCAATTTACCAATTCACTAATTATCAAATTTTCAAATTAACACATCGACAAATCAGCATATCAACACATCAGCACATCCACAAATTAACTACTTTTGCACTGTGATAATTATTGACGATACCATTATTTCGGATGAACTGGCAGAAGCCAGATTTTGCTGTAATCTTGCAGCATGCAAAGGTGCCTGTTGTGTATTGGGCGACGCCGGTGCACCCCTCGATGCCGAGGAAATTTCAATCCTTGAAGATGCCATCGATTTCATTAAACCTTATATGGAAGCGGGTGGCAAAGAAGTTATTGAAAAAAATGGCGTTTTTGATTATGATGCCGATGGGAACTTTGTAACTCCTTTGGTAAACGACCGTGAATGTGCCTTTGTTTATTTCAAAAATAACATTGCTTTTTGTGCCATAGAAAAAGCCTGGCTCGAAAAACAAATTGATTTTCAAAAACCCATCTCCTGCCATTTATATCCCGTAAGGCTGGGCAAGCTCCATGATATGACTGCCGTTAATTATCATAAATGGTCGGTATGCAAACCCGCCATCAAAAAAGGAAATGAGTTACAGTTACCAGCCTATAAATTTTTAAAAGAACCGCTTATTCGCAAATTTGGCGAAAAATGGTTTCAGCGGCTGGAAGAAGCTCTCATTAAAAAAAGAAAAAAACACAGCTAGATTTTCAGTGTTATCAACGATCAAACTAATGGCAATTAGCTATTGGCCAATAACTAATCGCCATTAGCCAACAGCTTTATTTCAAACCCCTGGATGAGATTTTCAGTTGCGTGCTTTTGGGAAATATGGCCTCATTATTTGTTGATTGTAAGGCATTGTTAAAGTAATAACTTCCTTCCCATTCGAGCACCTCATCATCAAAATCGTTTACCCGAACCAGAAATTGCACTGAATCTTCATCGGCCACCCTGAGGCTTTCCAAATCGAAAGAAACGATCCCATTCACCAAGGTTGATGAAAAATCATTATTTGCATTATGCCTGAATTCAAGTATCAGCCGTCCATCTTCAGTATGGGTATCTTCGTATAATTTTACAAGATTAATGTAATGTGATTTAAAGTAAGCATAGTATTCGAAAATAAAACTCAGATAATGATCGGTTATCCATATGTCATCTTCGTCAACGTGAACGGGGTCGTTTCCAATACTATCCTGGATGGCTTCGGTCAACTGTATAATATCTTTGGTCAAAATGTTCTCCAGATTATAAAGGTCAACATTATAAGAGTCGTCCGTGTTTTCCTGTGTAATGGCATAATATACAATTACCCTGTCTTCATCTTCTAAATTGTTATTGGCCCATACATTATTCGGATGCAGTACCGGGCCGTCATCCAGAATGATACTAAATTCATCATTGGTTGCTACTTCTTTTTCGATGGTTCCAACACCTACCCATTGCGGTAATTTATCTTCCTTGTTACATGCCATGAATATGGCCATGATTAACAAAACCGGGATAACTAACTTTTTCATTCTTGTATTCATTTTTATAAATTAATTGTTATTGTTTAAAAGTTAAAATTGTATAAATATTCATTCATAAGTATATTCGTAAACACTATTTGCAGTAATCACTTTTACCGGATAGTTTCTATTATTGTATTCATATGTTGTAGTGCTAGTTGAATATTCAGGTATCCCCGGTGTCTCAACATAAGATATTGTGGTTGTTTCAATAATATTATTTGGATTTGTATAAAGCCCGGGGATTCCCAGTTTGTTAAAAATAACAAAGGGATTATTCTTGTCGTCATAGGTAAATATTGATTCACTGATCAATCTTGGTTCTGATCCAGTGGTGAAATTATAGCTGTAATATTTTTCGTTTTTCACGTTTCCCTTTTCATCATATTCGTAAACAAAAAATTGCCTGAGCTCACCTTCTTTATTATATAAATTTCTTCTCACAATAAAGATTCCCATGTACTCAAAATCCCTTCTTGCCCCTGCAATAAAATCACCATTTTCTTTATAATAGTGTTTAATTTCCATCAATTTTCCCTCCTGATTATAAGAATAATAATTTTTGCTGGTGATTTCCGAATTTTGAGCCGTCATTAAATCTGTTCTGTTAACAATAATACTGGAATAAAGCAAAGAAGGGTCCATGGCCGATTCTTGTTTTATAAGCTTACCCTCACCATCATAGTTGTACCTGCTATAAAAATAAATTGATTCTTTTTCTTCGATCCTGCCCATATTGTTATATTTATAAAGGCTATGTGTTTTGCCACCAATAACTTCGCTTTTAATGGCATCATAATTAATATTTTGAAAATCATCAGAACCTTCTTTTGAACAAGAAATCAGTGCCGTAAATAAACAGCCTGAAAAAACGAAAAACCATATTGAATTTTTCATGATCCTGAATTTCATATATCCGTTCAAATTTTGCATCCAGAAAGAAGCCTTAAAATTTAGCCACTCATAATATGTATAAACTATAGATGCATAAGCTACCCAAAATGTTGCGTCAATTATTAAAAATTTTATACAAAAAAAGCCGACCTTTAATTTAGGCCGGCTTTATCATTGTTTCTTTGCATATTTACTCCGCTGCATCCAGTGCCGGCCTTGCAGCCGCCATTGCTTCCAGTTCCTTGTCAATATGAAAATATCCCGCTTTATCGTTGCCAACCAAATGAATTTTATCCAGGATACTTCTCATGGTGCTTTCTTCTTCAATTTGCTCATTGATGAACCACTGTAGAAAATTTCCAGAGGTATAATCCTTATGGTTCAGGGTAACTTCATACACTTCATTTATGGATTGGGTGATGAATTCTTCGTGTTTCAGCACCTGCTCAAAAATATCGGTAATATTTTTATAGGTAAATGGAGGCTGCTCGATTTCCATCATTTTGGCATGTCCGCCCCGGTCGTTCAGATAATGAACAAACTTAAGCATATGCATTCGTTCTTCATCGGCCTGTGCATACAGAAAGTTAGCTGCTCCGCCTAATCCGTTTACTTCGCACCAGGATGCCATTTGCAAATATAATCTTGATGAGTATTCTTCTTTTTTTATTTGGCCGTTAATGGCTTCTTCTATTTCTTTTTTTATCATGTTTTTTTTATTTCGGTTTATTGAAGACAAATTTACAAAATTTCAGTGCCTGATTTTTAATTTTTTTATATCTGAATAAAATGAAAGAAGCACGGATAAACTTATCCATGCTTCTTTACAAAATAATTTATCTATTATTATCCTTTCAAAGCCTCTGCCCCACTTACAATTTCAAGAATTTCGTTGGTAATGGAAGCCTGACGGGCTTTGTTATATTTTAATTTCAAATTCTTCAGGAGTTCTTCCGCATTGTCGGTGGCTTTGTGCATGGCAGTCATTCGTGCTCCATGTTCTGAAGCAAATGAATTTAACAGGGCTTTATAAAATTGTATTTTCAACGATTTGGGGATCAATTCCTCAACAATCTGCTGTTTGCCGGGTTCAAAAATATAATCTGCACTGAAAGATTGAACGGTATCTTTAACATTATTGGTTACTATTGGCAAAAACTGTTCGATCACCTGTTCCTGAACTGCTGCATTTTTAAAGCGATTGTAAACCAAAATAATCTGGTCGTACTTTTTATTTACAAAATCCTTCATCAGGTTTTCGGCAATTACCGAAACATTTTCAAAGCTTAAATCTGAAAACACTTCCACTTCACTCCCGGCAACAGGATATGGGCCACGGGCAAAAAAATCTACTACTTTTTTACCAAAGCCATACACCGAAACCTTACCATCTTTCAATTGCTCGGCATAATCAGATTTAATTTTCCGGTTGGCTTCCTTAATAATGCTGGCGTTAAAATTACCGCACAATCCCCTATTGGAAGCAATTACAACAAATAAAACATTTTTCGGGGGCCTTTGTACCGAATAAATTCCATCATCGCTATTTTCGATGCTTTTACTCAGGTTCTGAAGAATTTCGTTCAGTTTTGCAGCATAGGGCCTTAATTTAAGAACCGCATTTTGTGCCCTCCTCAATTTGGCAGCCGAAACCATTTTCATGGCACTGGTAATCTGCTTGGTTGAATTAACCGAATCAATCCTTGTTCGAACTTCTTTTAAACTTGGCATTTAAATACAGCTTTGTTAAATTATTTTTTCTGGTATTTACGTGAAATTTCTGCTGCGACTTTTTCCAGCGTCTTCATATCTTCATCCAGTAATTTTCCTTCTTTCAGGTTATTAAGCAAATCCTTGTGTTTGGTTTCCAGAAAATGCAAATATTCTGTTTCAAAATCGACGATGCTTTTTACCGGAACATTTTTCACCAAGCCCCTGGTACCACAGAAAATAATTGCTACCTGTTTTTCTACGGTCAGCGGTGAATATTGTGGTTGTTTCAAAATTTCAACATTGCGTTTTCCTTTTTCAAGTACCGCCATGGTTGCAGCATCAAGTTCAGAACCAAATTTTGCAAAGGCTTCCAGCTCACGATATTGCGCCTGATCAAGTTTCAGGGTTCCGGCAATTTTTTTCATGGACTTAATCTGGGCATTTCCACCAACCCTCGATACAGAAATTCCAACATTGATGGCCGGGCGTATCCCTGAGTTAAACAAAGTTGATTCAAGGAAAATTTGTCCGTCGGTAATTGAAATAACATTGGTCGGGATATAGGCCGAAACATCGCCTGCCTGTGTTTCGATAATTGGCAGGGCCGTTAGCGAGCCTCCTCCTTTTACTTTATCTTTTAAGCTCTGGGGCAGGTCGTTCATATTTTTGGCAACTGCATCCGAGTTAATAATTTTTGCAGCTCTTTCCAACAAACGTGAGTGTAAATAGAAAACATCACCCGGATAAGCCTCACGTCCCGGAGGTCTTCTCAATAGCAATGATACTTCACGATAAGCCACGGCTTGTTTCGAAAGGTCATCATAAATAACCAGGGCCGGACGTCCGGTATCTCTGAAATACTCACCAATGGCAGCCCCTGTAAACGGGGCATAAAACTGCATGGCAGCAGGGTCGGAAGCAGTGGCCGTAACAATTACGGTATAGGGCAATGCGCCCCGGTCTTCCAAAATTTTATGGATATTGGCAACGGTAGATCCTTTTTGTCCGATGGCCACATAAATACAATAAACGGGTTCTCCTTTATCGTAAAACTCTTTTTGATTGATAATGGTATCAATGGCAATGGCTGTTTTACCGGTCTGGCGATCGCCGATGATCAGCTCACGCTGTCCCCTTCCGATCGGGATCATGGCATCAATTGGTTTGATCCCTGTTTGCAAAGGTTCGTTTACCGGTTGTCTGAATATTACACCGGGTGCTTTACGTTCGAGCGGCATATTAAATTTCTCACCTTTGATCTCGCCTTTTCCATCAATAGGTGCACCCAGGGTATTGATAACACGGCCCAACATACCTTCGCCTACTTCGATCGAAGCAATTTTCCCGGTTCGTTTAACTTTGTCGCCTTCATTAATTTCTGTGGTTTCGCCCAATAAAACAGCACCCACATTATCTTCTTCAAGGTTTAGCACAATGCCTTTTAACGCACCTTTTTCGAATTCAATCAATTCACCTGATTCTGCATTACTCAGTCCATAGATACGGGCAATCCCATCACCAATTTGAAGCACTGTACCAACTTCTTCAAGTTCTGTTTCACTTTTGAATCCGGCAAGTTGCTGGCGTAAAATAGCGGATACTTCTGCAGGTTTAATTTCAGCCATATTTTATTCTTTTTCTATATTAAAATCCACGAATGTAAAGATTGGTATCAAATTCCCTTCTCAGTTTTTTGATTTGCTTTTTAATGCTTGCATCGTATTGATAATCTTTATACGATAAAACAAAGCCACCAATCAATTCTTCTTTAATTTCTTCTATTAATTCAATTTCACCTTTGGTTTGCGCTTTAAGTTCAGCAATAACCTTTTCCCTTAATTCGCTTCCAAGCTCCCGAGCTGTAGTTAGTTCGGCAGTGGTGATATTTTTATATTCCTTATATAATTCAATAAATTGTCGGGCAATTCCTTCAATAAATGCCTCTCTTCTTTTCCGGGTAATAATGATAAGAAATTGAAGGGTCATTTCCTGAATGTGTTTACCGAAAATTTCAGCGATGATGGCCTCTTTTTTTTCTGAGTAAATCAGCGGGCTCGTAAGCATCAGCTTGAAATCCTTATTATTAGAACAAACCGAAACAATCAGATCCATATCATTTTTAACCTGCTCCGGAACTTTTTGTTCCAGTGCAAAGTCGAATAAGGCTTTGGCATACCGGCTTGCTATTTTTGTTTCTTTCATTTAAAATTGCTTTGGCGACGATTAATTCAAATTAATCTCATCCATTAATTTTTTAATGTAGTCTTTTTGCTTTTTACTGTCTGAAAGTTCTGCTTTCAAAATTTTCTCTGCAATTTCGATGGATAAAGTTGCCAGTTGATTTTTTAAATCGGTAAGTGCGGCCATTTTTTCGTTCTGAATCGTTTCTTTGGCACTGTCGATGATCCGACTGGCTTCTTCGTTGGCTTTTACTTTCGATTCTTCGATAATCGAATTTTTTATTTTCCGGGCATCATTTAAAATGGCATCCCGTTCTTCTTTGGCCTGTGCCAGCAATTGTTCATTATCGAAATGAAGTTGTTTCATTTCTTCCCTGGCTTTATTCGCTTCGTTCAATGCATCATCAATCGTGGCTTCTCTTTCCTTTAACGATTTCATGATGGGTTTCCATGCAAATTTGCCAAGAACAAATAATACAATACCGAACGAAAGCGTCATCCAAAATATCAATCCGATTCCGGGGCTTACTAGTTCCATAATTTAATTTTTAATAAATGATCAACTTCTGTACCCCAACCAACCGTTGGGACACAGAAGAAATTTTGTTGTCTATAAGAAAACGATCAAAAGACAAACTACAATAGCAAAGAAAGCAACACCTTCGATCAAAGCTGCGGCAACGATCATGTTTGATCGAATGTCATCAACAGCTTCGGGCTGGCGTGCAATAGATTCAACGGCACTGCGACCGATTTGGCCAATACCAATACCAGCACCAATGGCTGCAATACCTGCTCCAAAACCTGCGCCTAATTTTGCAAGCGGAGTTAAATCTGAGGCTACCTGTAATAAAATTGATAATAAATCCATGTTGATTTTATTTAGTTATTGAATGTTGATTTTATGTTTATTTTAATGATGTTCTTCTGTTGCCATTCCAAAATAAAGTGCCGAAAGCAGTGTAAATACATAAGCCTGGATAAATGCGACCAGCAATTCCAGCAAACCCATAAAAATAGCGAATGCCACTGAAACGATTGAAACTCCATAACCTAAAATCGGACTCATATTCCCGAAAATAAAAATCAGGCTGATGAAACCGAGCACAATAATATGTCCGGCGGCAATATTGGCAAAAAGCCGCACCATCAGTACGAATGGTTTGGTAAAAAGCCCTACAATTTCCACAATGGGCATTAATGGAACAGGAAATTTTAACCACCAGGGCACTCCGGGCGTATTTACGATATGCATCCAGTATTGTTTGTTGCCGCTAAAAGAAGTGATCAGAAACGTAAATATGGCTAACACCATTGTTACAGCAATGTTGCCGGTAACATTTGCCCCTCCCGGGAAAAACGGGATGAGGCCCATTAAGTTATTGATAAAAATAAAAAAGAAGATGGTGAGTAAAAACGGCACATACTTTTCGTATTTTTTTTCACCGATTGCGGCTTTGGCAATATCGTCGCGAATGAACAAGATCAGAGGTTCCAGCAATGATTGCAATCCTTTGGGAGCCATTCCTGTTCTTTTTTTATAAGAATTGGCCACTGAAATAAAAATAACACTGATAATGATCAGGCTTATAAATATAGCCATTACGTTTTTAGTGATCGATAAATCAAGCGGAAGATGTTGTTCTGCATGTGCATCATTACCAAGCTTTACAATTTTTCCTTTATTTTCACCATCATGAGCAATTTCAAAACCTTTATAACTGGCATGACCATGCTCAAAATGTGCAGAAGAAAAACAGTAGAAATCGCCTTCATCTATTAAAATAACCGGTAATGGGATGGCTATGGCATGTTCGCCGATATCCATGATATGCCAGCTATATGAATCTACAATATGCTCGATGATTGCTTCGCCGGCATTATATTCCGCTTTAACTTTTTCGTGATTTTCTGTTTCGGACTTCGAAGCATATAGGTCTGAACCTAATGTTATTAGAAGAGAAAGTAAAGCCCACCTTATAAAACTTAAATCCTTCAACCTGTGTATATTGACCATCTGTAATTTACTCTGTTCGCAATAGGCTGCAATATTACCAATAATTCATGAATTAATAAAAATTTTTGGTCATTATTTTATACAGATTATTAATAAGTTATCATGGCCGGATTATATTTTAAATGAGTGGTCAAAGTTTGATTTTTCTCAAAAATTCCGTATATTTATTCAATTGCCTAATGTAAGAACCAAAAATAAAACCATGAAAAAGTTTATCTTATTTACAGGATTTCTGATGATGATGGTAAGTTGTACAAATACAAAACCTGAGGCCATTGATTTAAAAGCAGAGGTTGTACAGATAAAATCTATTCTTGAGCAATACGTTATCGCCAATGAAAACCAGGATTTTGAGTTAATTCAAAAAATTTGGGCAACCGACGACAATATCATTATGATTGGAACCGATTCCGACGAAAGACTGGTAGGTTGGGACAAAATTAAAAAAGCCATAAAACATCAATTTAAAGAATTTCAGGAAACCTATATTACGGTCAGCGATCAGATTATCAGAATTAACGAAACCGGAAATACGGCCTCTTTTAGCGAGCTCTTGGCTTATAACTTCATTTACAAAGAAGAAGCCAAAAGTTTTAAGGGCATGCGATTTACCGGGGTATTGGAAAAGATTGGCGGAAATTGGCTATTGGTCCAGGGACATTTATCCATTCCGGCCGAAGTAGAAATGAATGAAGTTTATTAATTTTATACACATTCTTGTTTTAGCATAAACCAGGAATTTTCCGGCAAGTAACTTAAATTTAAAATGATATAAAAATGTCGAAACCAAAAATAGTGGCTAAATTTCCAAAAGCCATCGAAATGGAAGCAGGTAATTACTACTGGTGCGCCTGTGGCAAAAGTGCCAAACAACCCTTTTGCGATGGATCACATAAAGGCAGTGAATTCAGTCCTAAAGTTGTTAAAATAGAAAAGAAACAAACGGTTTACTGGTGTATGTGCAAACAAACCAAAAATCCGCCATTTTGCGACGGCACACACAAATCAATTTAGTTTTTCTTACTTAAAGCATTGATTAAATAGGGATTTCAATCCATCCGTTTTTAAAATTCATTAGTTTT
>ENA-OSEO01004278-OSEO01004278.1-sediment-metagenome-genome-assembly--contig:-NODE-4278-length-15324-cov-3.505542_pt1 | contig 15324 bp, 10 predicted proteins | sample MGYA00237883_ERZ534232 | MGnify/ENA metagenome assembly ERZ534232 | reverse complement strand
TCCTCTTTAAGGAGCGAGAAAATGAAACTTTGGGGCGGACGTTTCAACCAGCCCACCGGCGAAGACGCCTGGGAATTCAATAAATCGATTGACTTTGACCAGCGCCTGGCGCCGCAGGATGTGCGCGGGAGCCTGGCCTGGGCGCGGGCGCTCGAGGCGGCCGGCGTGCTCACCCCTGAGGAAGGGGAACACATCTCCGCCGGCTTGCGGGCCATCCTGGGCGAGTTTGAGAGCGGGGCGTTCTCTTTCGCTGAAAGCGACGAGGATATCCATACCGCCGTCGAGCGCCGCCTGGGTGAGCTGGCCGGCCCGCTGGCCGGGAAGCTGCACACCGGGCGCAGCCGCAACGACCAGGTCGCCACTGATTTCCGTCTGTGGCTGCTGGACAACCTGCCCAACCTCGATTCCGCCCTGGCCAACCTGCAATCTGTCCTGGTCGATCGCGCCGAAGCCCATCTGGGCGCCATCCTGCCGGGCTACACCCACCTTCAACGCGCCCAACCCATCCTGCTCAGCCACTGGTGGCTGGCGCACTTCTGGCCGCTGCAGCGCGACCGCCAGCGCCTGCGCGAAGCGGCCAGCCGCGCGGCCGTCCTCCCGCTGGGATGCGGCGCCCTGGCGGGCACACCTTTCCCCATTGACCGGGCGGCCCTGGCCGAAGACCTGGGCTTCCTCGCTCCGGCCCCCAACAGCCTGGACGCCGTCTCGGACCGCGATTTTGCCGCCGAGTTCCTTTTCTGCGCCGCGCTGGTCGGGGTTCACCTCAGCAAACTGGCTGAAGCCGTCATCCTCTACTCCAGCGCGGAGTTTGGTTTCTTTGAGCTTTCCGACGCCTATACCACCGGCTCCAGCCTGATGCCGCAAAAGAAAAATCCGGACGTCTTCGAGTTGGTGCGGGGGAAATCTGGCACCCTGCTGGGCAGCCTGACCGGGCTGCTGGCGACCATGAAAGCCCTTCCTTCGACCTACGACAAAGACCTGCAGGAAGATAAACAGCCCGTATTCAACGGCTATGACACCCTGATAGCGGCGCTGCCTGTCATGGCCAACGCCCTGCGCACCCTTGCAATCCACCCGGAGCGGATGGAAAGCTGCCTCGACGCCGGGATGATGGCCACCGATCTGGCGGATTATCTGGTCGACAAAGGGGTTCCCTTCCGGGAAGCGCATTCCGTGGTCGGGCAGGCGGTGCGGTTTGCCGCCCAACAGCACAAAGGCCTGCACCAACTGAGCCAGAGCGAATACCAGACCCTCCACACCGCGTTTGAAAGCGATGTTTATGCGGTTTTTGACCCCGCGGCAAGCATTGCCCGGCGCTCCGCCCTGGGCGGAACCGCTCCGGAAGCCGTCAAACAACAAATTCAAGAAGCGCGCCATGCCCTGGACGCGCTCCAATAACTTATCTAACACAATTTTATTTCGATAGGAGAAAATCATGAATACCGTCAATTGTCCCGAATGTGTCGCAGAGATCACCCTGGAAGCCAGCGTTGAAGAAGGTGAAATCATTGTCTGTCCGGATTGCGGCGTCGAGCTGGAAGTCACCTCGCTCGACCCGGCTGCCGTGGAGATGGCCCCCATGGAGCAGGAAGATTGGGGTGAGTAAGACACGGTTCCACCCCGGCCCGCCCCCGCGCCTGGGGTCATGCGGGCCGGAACCATTTTTTATTGTAAGTAACAGGAGCATGGAATGAAAAGAAGATTACGGATTGGCGTCCTGTATTCCCGCATCCGGGTCGAGGAAAAATGGATCTTTGCCGCCATGGAACGGCGCGGGCTGGATTATGAGCGCCTGGATGACCGGGAAATTTACTTTGATATGGATAACCCCGGCTCATGGCTGGAATTTGACGCCATTCTGTCGCGCAACATCAGCTATGCCCGCGGATTGTACGCCCTGCACATCCTCAATGGCTGGGGCATCCCCACCGTCAACACCGCCGCCGTGGCGGAAGCCTGCGGCAACAAGCTGGTCACCAGCTCTTATCTCAAGAAAGCCGGCGTGCCCCAACCCCACAATTTGATCGCCTTCACCCCCGAATCGGCCCTGCAGGCCATTGAGGAGATGGGCTACCCGGTGGTGCTCAAACCAGTAGTCGGCTCCTGGGGGCGGCTGCTGGCCAAGATCAACGACCGGGATGCCGCCGAGGCCCTGCTGGAGCATAAATCCGTGCTGGGCTCGTACCAGCACTCCATCTTCTATATCCAGGAGTTTATCGAAAAACCGGGCCGGGATATTCGCGCTCTGGTGGTCGGCGACCAGGTTCTCACCGCGATTTACCGCGAATCCGAACACTGGATCACCAACACCGCCCGCGGCGGCCAGGGTGTCAACTGCCCGCTCACCCCCGAGCTGGAGGAGATCTGCCTCAACGCAGCCGCCGCCATGGGCGGAGGCATTCTGGCGGTGGACGTCATCGAACACCCCGAGCGCGGCTTCCTGGTGAATGAGATCAACCACACCATGGAGTTCCACACCGCCCAGCCCACCAGCAAGATCGACGTGGGCGATGTCATTGTCGATTACGTTACCAGAGTGGCCACCGGCGCGGTGAAGCTGGCCTGACCACGCTGTTTGAGATCAAAGAAACAGGAGATTTTATGATCAAAGCATCCATCATCGGCGGTTCGGGGTACACCGGAGGCGAGCTCCTCCGGCTGCTGACCGCCCACCCACAGGTTGAGGTGGTCCAGATCACTTCGCGCAAACACCTGGGGGAATACGCCTACCAGGTGCACCCCAACCTGCGCAAACAAACCGCCCTGAAATTCACCGATCCTGAAATGCTGGAGACCGCCGATGTGCTCTTTCTGGCCCTGCCCCACGGACAGGCCCAGCACCACATCAGCGAATGGGCAGAGAAAACCGAATATCTGATCGATCTCTCCGCCGATTTCCGCCTGCGCGACCCGGCCCTGTATGAGAAGTGGTACGGCGTGCCCCACGCCGCCCCGCAGTGGCTGGAGAAATTTGTTTACGGCCTGCCCGAGCTGCACCGCGAGGCCCTGCGCGGCGCGAAGTATGTCAGCGGCGTGGGCTGCAACGCCACTGCCGCCAACCTGGCCCTCCTGCCGCTGGTGAGCGCGGGCTTGCTGGATACCACCCAGCCGGTCATCTTTGAAGTCAAGAGCGGGTCTTCAGAAGGAGGGGCCTCCGAGAACCCTGGCTCGCACCACCCGGAGCGCAGCGGGGTGATTCGCACCTATGCCCCTTACGGCCATCGCCACACCGCCGAAGTCATCCAGGAGCTGGGCCTGCCCCGGGTTTCCCTGACGATGACCTCAGTCGACCTGGTGCGGGGCGCGCTGGCCACCGCCCACGGCACCGTCAAACCCGGCAAAGCGCTCAAAGACCTCTGGCAGGCCTACCGCGCTGCCGCCGAAGCCAACCCTTTCCTGCGGGTGGTCAAAGAGCGCCGCGGCATCTACCGCGTCCCCGAGCCAAAAATCCTGGCCGGTTCCAACTACGCCGATCTGGGTTTCGACCTCGACCCCGAAACTGGCCACGTTATCGCCATCTGCGCCATCGACAACCTGATGAAAGGCGCGTCCGGCTCGGCGGTGCAGTGCATGAACCTGGCCCTGGGCTTTGAGGAAACCCTCGGCCTGGAGTTCCCCGGACTGCATCCCATTTAAAACAGAAAGGACTCGCGTTCATGTCACTTCAATCCCCCTATATTGTGGTCAAACTTGGCGGCACGGAAGGTGTCGATTTCTCAGCCATCTGCCGGGATGTCGCCAGCCTGCTGTCTCAGGGGCGCCGTCTGGTGCTGGTGCACGGCGGCTCGGCGGAGGCCAACGCCCTGGGAGAAGCCACCGGCTGCCCGCCGCGCTTTGTGACCTCTCCTTCCGGTTACACCTCGCGCTACACCGACCGCGCCACCCTGGAAGTGTTCGCCATGGCGGTCAACGGCAAGGTCAACACCTTTCTGGTGGAGCAGCTCCAGATGCTGGGGGTCAACGCCCTCGGCCTGAGCGGGTTGGACGGCAGGCTGATGGCCGCCCAGCGCAAAGCCGCCATCCGCATCATCGAGAACGGCAAGCAAAAGATGCTCCGCGATGATTACACCGGCAAGATCACCCAGGTCAACCAGCCCCTGCTCCAGACTCTGCTGGAAAGCGGCTTCACCCCGGTGATCGCCCCGCTGGCGGCCAGCGAGGCCGGCGAAGCCCTCAATGTGGACGCCGACCGCGCCGCCGCCATGATCGCCGGCGCGTTAAAGGCCGAAACCCTCCTGCTGCTGACCGCCGTCCCCGGCCTGATGCGTTCCTTTCCAGATGAAAGCTCCCTCATCAAAAGCCTGACCATGGGCCAGCTTGAAGAAGCACTCGCCTATGCCCAGGGCCGGATGAAGAAGAAGGTGCTGGGCGCGCAGGAAGCCCTGCAGGGCGGGACAGGCCAGGTGATCATCGCGGATGGACGCGTGGGCGAACCCATCTCCAACGCCCTGTCCGGGCAGGGAACAGTCATCACCGGATAATGCCAATTTACCATGGTTCGTATTCAAAAAATAACTGATAAACATAAAGGCAATCCCTATGATCAATATTCAGCAGCTTGAAGAGCAGCACACCTCCGGCGTTTACGCCAAACGCGACCTGACCATTACCCGCGGCCACGGTGCCCTGCTGTACGACCAGGATGGGAACGAATACATCGACTGCGTGGGCGGCCAGGGCACAGCCAACCTGGGACATACCCACCCCAAAATTATGGAAGCGATCGCCGCCCAGGCCCGGACACTCAACATCTGCCCGGAAATTTTCTACAATGAACAGCGCGCCCGCTACCTGCAGCGGCTGACCGGACTCTTCCCGGACATGCCGCGCGCTTTCCTGTGCAACTCCGGCACGGAAGCCAACGAAGCGGCCATCAAGTTCGCCCGCTATGCCACTGGCCGCGTTGGCATCGTGGCAGCCATGCGCGGCTTTCACGGGCGCACCTTTGGCTCGCTTTCAGCCACCTGGAATAAACATTACCGCGACCCATTTCTGCCGCTGGTGCCGGGCTTCAGCCATGTGCCTTACAACGACCTGGCCCGGCTGGATGCCGCGGTGGACGAGAATACCGCCGCCGTCCTGCTGGAAGTGGTCCAGGGAGAAGGCGGGGTCAATCCCGGAGACCCGGAGTTCCTGCGGGGCGCGCAGCGCATCTGCCGCGAGCGGGGCGCGCTGCTGGTTATTGATGAAGTCCAGACCGGCTTTGGCAGGACAGGTAAGCTGTTTGCTTTCATGCATTACGACCTCCAGCCCGACCTGGTCACCCTCGGAAAATCGATCGCCGGGGGCATCCCCATGGGGGCGGTGCTGCTCAGGGATCAGATCGGGCGTTTACCGCCCGGGATTCACGGCTCCACCTTTGGCGGCAACCCCATCGCCTGCGCCGCGGCACTGGCCACCCTGGATGCGCTCGAAGAAGAGCGCTTGCCCGAACGGGCAGCCGAACTGGGCCAGTTCCTCCTGTCAGAACTGGAAAAGATTGAATCGCCGCTGGTCCGCGAAGCGCGCGGGTTGGGACTGATGATCGGGATTGAAATTAAGAAAAAAGTAGCCCCTTATCTGGCAGTCCTGGCGGAGCGCGGTATCCTGGCATTACCGGCCGGCATGACGGTGATCCGCCTGCTCCCACCGTTGGTCATCACCGATGAACAACTGGACAAAGTGCTGGCAGCCCTGCACGAGGTGCTGGCGGAATGAGCGCACCCACACTTCCGGAGACTCTGGCAGGACTGGTCAGGCGCTACAGTCCCTCCGGCCAGGAAGCCGGCGCGGTGGCGTATCTGGTGGAGCGGATGGCAAGGCTTGGCTATAGCGGCGCTTCAGCCGACGCGGCCGGAAACGCGGTCGGTGTGATGGGGAGCGGTCCCCGCCAGATCATCCTGCTGGGGCATATCGATACGGTGCCCGGCGAAATCCCTGTGCGGCAGGAGGATAATATATTATATGGAAGAGGAACGGTTGACGCGAAGGGGCCGCTTTCCGCTTTTGTGGACGCCGTGGCGGCGGTTGGCCCTGTGGAGGGCTGGCAGTTCGTGGTAATCGGCGCGGTGGGCGAGGAGCGCGACGCACCCGGCGCGCAGTATATTGCCCCCCGCTACCAGCCCGAGCTGGCCATCATCGGCGAACCCAGCGGCTGGGACCGGGTCACATTGGGTTACAAAGGCTCCGCCTGGGCCGAGCTGACCACCCGCTCGCCCATGGCGCACACCGCCGGGCAGGGAGAAAGCGCCTGTGAAACCGCGGTGAAAATATGGCTTGCCATCCAGGAATGGGCCGCGGCCTTCAACGCTGGCCGTGAAAGATACTTTGACCAGGTTACCCCCACTTTGCGCGGGATGGCCTCCGGCGAGGAGAATTTCGAATCCTGGGCAACCCTGCGGGTGGGCACCCGTTTGCCGCTGGACCTGACCCCGCGGGACTGGTATGCCGCCCTGCGCGAAATCCAGCCGGGCACGGAACTGAAAGAGACCGGCTTCGCCATTCCAGCATACCGCTCGGATAAAACCAATCCACTGGTGAGGGCTTTCCTGTCGGGCATCCGCTCCACCCAGGGGCAACCTGGCTTCGTTTTGAAAACGGGTACCGCCGATATCAATATCGTGGGGCCGGCCTGGGGCTGTCCGGCGGTGGCTTACGGCCCCGGCGATTCCAGCCTTGACCATACCCCCAATGAGCACATCCATATCACCGAATATTGCCGGGCTGTGGCGGTGCTGAAAGCTGTATTGCGGAAATTATCCCGCGCTGAATAAATCCGAAGAACAAAGGCAAACCCGCGAAAAAGACTGGCCATAGCCGTGCCGTCATCTCTGCAAGTGGCACTGTGTTTTTGTAAAGGTTATTCTCTAATCTTGGTACGTGTTGACAACCCCCTTCAAAATTTGTATAATGACTCTATAAGTAATGATTTGTTTAGACTTGTAATTTGTTTTTGGTTAGCTTCGGGTTGCAAAACCAAATATTTTTTTCAGGATGCGTTGATCCAGACACCATATATGGTCGCTTAGCCACTGTAATTTGGTGAGGTGGTCTGGGGAGCAGAGTAGCGAAACCGGCCCAAAAAAGCCGGTTTTTGTGTTTAATGGCTGGTCATTAGCGAGAATCAAACAGGGAAGCAAATGTCATTCCTGATAAACATTCTCTGGAGTCAGATTACAGGCTGGGACAATTTATTTCCAGAAAACTTATTGGATAAACAAATACATTGCGGTAAACCATTCCATCCATCCTATTCAGCACATTTTTTAACTTGCTTATGTGTAAACTTAAAAATTCTCTTGGGAACACGGAGTTCGCAGAAACTTTGGATTGAAAATCCCTACAAGACCCGTTATTGTCAGCAACCATTGAGAGGGTTATGAGTTTCTGGTAAGAATAAAATATCTTGATCGTGCCAAAAATTCCTGGCGAATAAGGTGAATGATGGTCCGGGATAATTTAGTTTTAGCCTTCAAACCAGACAGCTCTTTGAAAACAGCAAATATTGATAACCAACAAACTTATCTTTTTTAAAGCAACATTACAGGCATTCCAGTATGGGAGGGATAAAAATGTCTCACAGAAATTGGTTTCACAAGGGAATGGTAATATTTATGACTTTGATTACCTGCCTGAATTCAATCAGTCCGGTAATCCCTGTGGCAGCTCACGCTGTGGAACAAGCACAGCTTGACAGCCCACCACCAAAAAACGCGCGACTCGCAGCCGATTTAATGGACGCACCCGCGGGTTGGACAGCTTACAACGACACGGTTTATCTTGCCTCGTTTGATGGGATCGCGACGGATCCAAATGGGCAAGACGTGCATTACATTGGATCTAATGTGACCACCATTGGCATCGGCGCCGATCTTGTCGGTTCCACCAGCGGCACACTGCTCGACCAGGCCACCGGAACGCCAACCGGCGTTACCGCGACCTACACCCAGAGCGGAGGTGTCCTCTGGCGGCCAACTGTGACAAATTGGGAATCCGGATATGACACCGCCGCCGGTACCGACGCCCGCCTGACTTTTGGCGGCATCGCCGATATGACCGGCACGGTGTACTATGCCCCCAGCGCCGGATGGTTTATCGACCTGACGATCACCGGCTTGAACCCTGCCAAAGAATATACTTTCGCCACCTCTTCCGCTCGCTGCGAACCCACATACACCAATCGGTTAACTGTCTTCACGCTTGGCGGGGCAGACAGCTACACCAACGCCAGCACAGCCGGTGTCGACGTGCTCGCGGCCAACTCTGTGCGTTTTAATACCGGGGATAATTACACCCAGGGCTATGTCGCCCGCTGGACCGATATCAACCCCGGGGAGGACGGCTCTTTCACCATCCGCGCGCAGGCGGACCCCAGCAGTGAGGATGGTTTTAAAGCCTATGCCTTTGATGTGTTCATGCTCAAGGAAGAGCTTGACGCTCCCCCAGAACCCCCTTACAACCTGAATGTGATCGTTGTGGGAAGTGGTTCGGTTGCCAAAAACCCGGACAAGACCGAGTATAGCCAGGACGAAACGGTTACCCTGACTCCCACACCTGCCACCGGCTGGGTATTCAGCGGTTGGTCGGGAGGTCTGACAGGGTCCGACAACCCCGCAACCATCACCATGGATAACGATAAATCCGTCACCGCCACTTTTGTGGAGAAACCTGGAGTTTACACTATAACCGGTCACCACACCGGGGAAGGGTATGTCACCCAGAGCCCACAGAAAAGCCTTTATTACGATGGCGAAGTGGTTACGCTGACCGCCGTCCCGGCTTATGGATGGGAGTTCAGCGAGTGGACCGGCGATCTGATCAGTACCACAAACCCTGACACCATCATCATGAACAGCGACAAAGATATCACGGTAGCCTTTGTGGAGAAACCCGCACTATATACACTGACCGGGAACCGCGTGGGACAGGGTTATGTCACCACGGTACCTCTCAAAGACCTCTATTTCCAGGATGAATCTGTCTCTCTGACCGCTGTTGCGGCTCCCGGATGGACTTTCAGCGAGTGGACAGGTGACCTGTCCGGCTCCGAAAATCCGGAAACCCTCATTATGAGCGGTAACAAAAGCATTACGGTCGTATTTACTACTGACGGCATCTTCACCCTGACCTATATCGCCGGCGCGGGCGGGACGATTACCGGAGAAACCCCCCAGACTGTCAACCTTGGTGAAGACGGCACAGAAGTCGTGGCTGTGCCCAACACCGGCTACCATTTCGTGAACTGGAGCGATGGGGTGACCACTGCCGCCCGCACCGACACCAATGTCCAGATGGATCGGACGCTCACTGCCAACTTTGCCATCGACACCTTTACCCTGAACTATACGGCCGGTACGGGCGGCACCCTGACCGGAGAAGCCACGCAGGTCGTCAACTACGGCGCGGACGGCACTGAAGTCGTCGCGGTCCCGGATACCGGCTACTATTTCGTAGACTGGAGCGATGGGGTGACCACCGCCGCCCGCACCGACACCAACATCACCGCCAACCTCAACGTCACCGCCAACTTTGCCGAGCTGGAGACCTTCACACTGACCTATATCGCCGGAACTGGCGGAACAATTACCGGAGAAGAAATCCAGACTGTCACCACCGGTCAAGACGGAACGGAAGTCGTAGCCGTGCCCAACACCGGTTACACCTTTACCGGCTGGAGTGATGGCGTACTCACCGCCGCCCGCACCGACACCAATATCACCGCCGACCTCACCGTCACCGCCAACTTCGCTATCAACACCTACACCCTCACCTACAACGCCGGCGCAGGCGGGACGATCAGCGGAACCACCCCCCAGACTGTCAACCACGGCGCGAGCGGCACTACTGTCACCGCCGTGCCCAACACCGGTTACCACTTTGTGGACTGGAGCGACGGCGTCCTCACCGCCGCCCGCACCGACACCAACGTCACAGCCAACCTCACCGTCACCGCCAACTTCGCTATCAACACCTACACCCTCACCTACAATGCCGGCGCCGGTGGGACGATTACCGGAGACAGTCCCCAGACTGTCAACCACGGCGCGAGCGGCACCTCCGTCACCGCCGTGCCCAACCCTGGCTATGATTTCGTAGACTGGAGCGACGGCGTACTCACCGCAGCCCGCACCGACACCAATATCACCGCCGATCTCACCGTTACCGCTAACTTCAGCCTGAAGCCGCTCATCTATTCTCTGAGCGCCAATGTTACCGGCAGCGGCGCGGTTATCCTCGACCCCGATAAACCGCTTTACTATGAGGGCGAGGTCGTAACCGTGACACCTGACCCCGATCCCGGCTGGCGTTTCGACGGCTGGTCCGGCGATCTGTCCGGTTCCACCAACCCGGAAAGCATTACCATGGATGGCAACAAATCGATCACCGCCACTTTCGTGGAAGTAGCGCCGCCAACCGTGACGGTTGTCGACACCCTGGCGCAAACCGCGGATGGCAGGCTGACGGAAGGAGAAGTAACCGATCTGGCAATCACCGAGTTCATGGTGACCTTCAACGAAGCTGTCAAGGATCCAGAGGGCGATACCGACCCGGATGATGTCACCAACCCGGCCAACTACCAGCTGCTTGACCTGGGGGCCGATGGCGCGCTCGGAGGTGGCGATGACACCCCATTGACCATCAACTCAGTAAGCTACGCTGACCTCAGCTTTACCGCTACTTTGGCCGTCAACAATGCTGCCGCTTTGCCGATCGGGAAGTATGCCCTGGTCGTCAAGGGGACCACCTCCATTGTCGATCTGGAGGGCAATCCATTGGATGGAAACGGCGATGGGGTGGAAGGCGATGACTTTGTGTTGACCTTCACAGTAGATGTGCTTCCGGCAAAACCGGTATTGCTCACCCCGGAAAATCAGGCGCAGCTCAGCGACTCAACCCCCGAGCTGGCCTGGAACGCCGCCCTGAACGCGACAACCTATGATATTCAGGTGGATAACAACGCCGATTTCTCAAGCCCAACTGAAGATATCACCGCCGTAGCAGGCCTGACCCACACCACCGGCGCGCTGGCAGACGGCAGATACTACTGGCGGGTACGGGGAGTGAACAAGCTTGATACCGCTGGCGCCTGGAGCGATGCCTGGTACTTTACCCTAGACACCACAGCACCCGAGGTTCCTGTGCTGGACAGTCCGGCGGATGGGAGCATTGCCCGCGGCACGCCAACCTACAAATGGAAATCAGCTGCCGGAGCGGATCTCTACCAGTTCCGCTACACGACCTCTGATGATCCTGCCTTTGATGATCCGGTCTACACTTCTCCGGATCTGATGGTCCTGAGCTACCAACCCCCAACCCAGGCCGTGGGCAATTACCTGTGGCAGGTACGGACCGGAGACGCGGCGGGCAATTGGAGCGATTGGTCTGAACCACGCTCAATTATCATCAACCCTGTCTTCCCATCGGCCCCCACCATGGTCTCACCAGCCAACAAATTGTTCACGATGGACAATACGCCTACTTTTGTTTGGGAAGCGGTGGATAACGCGGCAACTTACGACCTGCAGATCAGCACGAACAAGAAGTTTACCGATGTCTCTCAGATCGAACTGAACATTGCTGGCCTTAACTACACCCTGACCGACCCGCTGCCGGATGGCAAGTATTACTGGCGGGTGCGCGGTGTCAATGATGTCCTGGAAACCGGCCCGTGGAGTGCGATCTGGTACTTCGCCGTCGATACAAACAAGCCGGACGCGCCGCAGCTCAAAGCTCCATCCGATCCGGGACGAAAAATGGATACCACCCCGAGCTTCGCCTGGAAAAAGGTCGCGGGAGCAAAAACCTACCAGCTTGAAATCATGGATGCAGGTATGGCCCCGGTATTGATTACCGATTACCGTACCCAAACCAAATACACTGTGCTGGCCGCTGAAGCGCTGGTGTTTGGCAGGTATTACTGGCATGTCCGGGCGCAGGATCTGGCCGGGAATGTTTCAGATTGGAGTGAAGCCTGGCAGATGGATGTCTCGCCCCTGAAATCACCGGCTGAAGGCGCTTTCGTCACTGACACCACCCCGCAAATGGTCTGGTTCAATGTACCCAATGCCACAGCATACCGTCTGCAGATCAGCACAGAGGGTGTGGATCCCGCTTTTGAAGGTGCGATTGTACTGGATACCGGCGTTTTACCTGCCGGTCAGGTAAAGTACACACTCGCAGAGGCAGAAGCCCTGGCTGCCGGAAGCTATTACTGGCGGCTGTTGGCGGAAACCACCGCTTCAGGTTGGTTAGTGTACGGGCCGTACGGGCAATTTACCGTAGCCCCCGTCCCGCCCCGCGTGGTGCTGAACACCCCCGCCAATAAAACCCTGACCAATGACAATACTCCCACCCTCAGCTGGAACGCGGTGGATTGGGACGGCCTGGCAGGTGAAGTGGAAATCCAGGTGGACGACAGCAAAACTTTTGCCAGCCCGGAACAGGAATTGACTCAGGATGCCGGCACCAGCATCGAAACCGGTGCCCTGCCGGATGGCCGATACTACTGGCGGGCGCGGGCTGTCAACAGCCTGGGCAGCGCCGGAGCTTGGAGCGCGGCCTGGTACTTCACCGTGGACGCCACCGACCCGGATGTACCAGAAGCGATTCGTCCGGTGAACAGCGAACAGACCTCGGATACCACGCCAACCTTCCGCTGGAAGAAATCCGCCGGGGCCAAATGGTATGTCCTGGAGCTGCGCGACCCGGGCGGTGCCCTGATCTGGACCAGCCCGCAGACCACTGCCAGCGCCCTGACCCTGCCCGCAGCAAACGCGCTGGCCTATGACGCGGATGAATACATCTGGCGCGTCAAAGCCGTCGACCAGGCCGGCAACGAATCGGCCTGGAGCGCTGACAATTTATTCCTGGAAAGCTACCTGCTCTGGCCAATTGATGGTGCCTATATCACCGACACCACCCCAACACTAAAATGGAAAGCCGTGCCGGGCGCTGAGGAGTACGAGCTTAACCTGCGCCGGGAAGACGACGGTGACAATATCATTACCATCCCCGCTGGAGCCACCAGCTACACCGCCCCCACCCTGGACGTGTACGAATACGCCTGGACAATGCGGGTAAAAGTGGGCGGCGTGTGGCAGGAATGGATGCTGGAAGACCATTTCTTTGTCGAGCAGCCCTTACCTAAAGTGACCCTTTCAGCGCCTGCCTCACCAGCGCTTACCCAGGACACCACCCCAACCTTTGAATGGCAGGCGGTTGTCTGGCAGGGCGCGGAAGACGGCTGGTACCAGATCCAGGTGGCAAATAACGGCAGATTCAGAACCACTCTGATCGATGAAGAAGTACTGGCCGCGAACACGTACACCCCGGCTGCCGGTCTTGCGGACGGCAGGTATTACTGGCGGGTGCGGGCGGTCAAGGACGGCGAGAACTACGGCCCGTGGAGCGACAGATGGCTAATCACCATCGATACCACCGCCCCGGACGCGCCGGTGCCGCTCAAGTCGAACCTGAGCGGGTTCCAGAGCAGCATCAGCTACAAATTCCAATGGAGCAAGGTCTCCGGCGCGGTGGAATACCAGCTTGAATCGCAAGGCCGCCCGGCAGAGCCGTGGCAAACTTCCCGCAGCTTGCTTGTGCCTGAGATCGAGTACGAACGGGTAACCTGGCATGTGCGCGCCAAAGATGCCGCCGGCAATGTGTCTGATTGGAGCGATTGGGTTTACAGCGACGTGACCATCATGAAATCCCCCACCGATCAGAGCTATCTGCTCACCGGTCAGGTGTCCTTCAAATGGACCGCCCTCGCCTCCGGCCGGCGGGAGCAGGCCCAGAGCTACTGGCTGCTGGTCGCCACCGACGCGGCAATGACAGACCTGGTGTTCCAAAAAGAGTTTGGGCCGTTTGATACTGGCCACACCCTGGCCGCGGCGGACGCCCTGGATTACGGCACCTACTATTGGCGCTACGACGCCTGCAAAGATGCTGCCGGTTGCGACCTCGCTGATATGACCGACCCGGATTGGGAAGGCATGCAGCCCTGGGAACTGGTTATCAGCCCTGCGTTGACCAAAACCATCCCCTGGTATCCGGCCCATAACATCACCACCAACGACAGCACCCCGACCTTTGCCTGGTTCACCATGGCCTGGTCTGGCTACTCCGGCACCTACGAGATCCAGATCAGCACCAATTCCAGATTCAGGACTCTGGCGCATGAGGCTGATGAGATCAACCAGACCAGCTACACCGCCCCTGACCTGCCCGATGGACGCTATTTCTGGCGGGTACGGGCAGTCAACAGCCTGGGCTACATCGGTCCGTGGAGCGCGACCCAGCGCCTGACGATCGACGCCCGCTAGACGGATGCCGAATGCATAAGCGGTAAAGCGTTATCCACTGCCGCGGAATAACAGCATAAAAACATAACGAACCTCCGGTGGGTATCATCACCGGAGGTTCAACTTTGCCGCGTCCTCACCCTGCCAGAAAGGCAGTTTTCCTCAATTTTATGATTCACAGTTTTCATAAATTCCTAGCCAGATATTCACTGGCTCTCTTGCAGTATTGATGAGATATCCTTTCATACAAGGTTGGGTGAGCGACGCATGGCTGGTTCCACCCTGGCAAGGGGCATAGCGAAACCCAACAATATTAACCTCACCTTTCCTGTATTATGGCAAAAGCAGCCAAATCCAACAATCGTTTCTTTGCAAAACCTCACCGCAGAGTACTACTAAATATCCAATTATGAACGCCAAACTGGGTATTTGGTATCTTTAGTTCATTATCCTCCAGGAATAATATACAAATCGGATGATAAAAGTCATGTCCGAAAGTGATTTTTATCACAATCAAAAAAGGTTCCAAATTGGATATAATTACCCCGATATGAATCAATCTTTTTAGACCTACTATATCGCATTAAAAGGAGCGAAATAATGGAACTTAAACCGACCAAATCACTGGATGAGCGCGGCGAAGTCTGCCCGGTGCCGGATGTAGACACAAAACGCGCGTTGAATAAAATGAACTCTGGTGAAATTTTAGAAGTACTGATCGACTATCCGCTCTCAAAAGAGCGCATTCCCTCAAATTCCACCAGGGATGGACATGAAGTGCTGAGTGTTGAGGAAACCGGCACCAGCGAATGGCGTATTCTGATCAAAGTAAAGTAAATTTCCCTTTACTAACGCCCTGAGATTTTCAACATTCATCTGGCCTTTGATGAAATTGTCAATTTTCTCAAGAAAGGATCTACCTTAATGTCAATTGTTTATGGTTTGATTACAGGTTTGGTTTTCGGCTTTGTGCTTCAAAGAGGTCGCGTTTGTTTTAACTCTGCTTTTCGTGACTTGCGCATGATGAAGGACAACTTCATGT
>ENA-OSEO01004277-OSEO01004277.1-sediment-metagenome-genome-assembly--contig:-NODE-4277-length-15325-cov-3.175892_pt1 | contig 15325 bp, 14 predicted proteins | sample MGYA00237883_ERZ534232 | MGnify/ENA metagenome assembly ERZ534232 | reverse complement strand
AGTATAAGCAATACCGACCCAAAGCGCGCTGTACAGCACGCCATAGACCACCTGCCAGGTTGGCACAGGTTGAAAGGCGGCCCGCATCAGAATCATCGGAGCCTGAACAGGATGCAGAAACAGGATCGGACTGGGCCACAGATCTGAGAAATACAGCAGCGGAAGGGAGTAAGCCACGGTCCAAAGCACGGAAGGCAGTAAAAATTCATTGATGGAATTGTAACGCACCACCACGATCAACCCATACAATGCGTAGATCACCACCAGGAACACAATTCCGGCAATCAGGGCCGGCCAAAAGAAGTGAGGTCCGGATACCGCGATAATGACCAGGACACTTTCCAGCGTGGAAAGCAGGCCCAGAGTCAGAACCTTGGAAGCCATATATTCCCAGGAACGCAGCGGCGTGACAACCTGATATTCCAGGGTGCCTTCCCCTTTCTCCAACAGTACCAGCCCGCTCATGAAGTAGAAAGAGTTGATAGCCAGGTTTTCCATCAGGATGGCGGGCCACCAGGCGGCGTAGTTCATGTTGGGTATCTGGCGAAATAAAATGGTCATAACCAGCGCCACAAATGCCGAAGCATAGTAAAAGCCGTTGCGGAGCTGGAGCTGGATATCCCAGCGCATGGTGTTGAGCAGCCTTTTCATGACAGCCCTCTACCGGTAACCTGGATGAAGATATCCTCCAGGGAAGCTTCTGTGGTATGGATGGTTTCCACACCATTTCGCAGCAATTCCAAAAAAGCGGGATTTTCACCCAGACCGGTCAGGGGAAACTCTCTGGTTTCCATGTGGCTGTTGGTGCGGTACTCCACGCGCACATTCGGCACGCCATACTGCAATTTGAGCGCGCGGGGGGTATCGACCAGCGCGATCTGGCCATCTACGATGAAAGCCACCCGGTCGCAGAGTTCGTCTGCCACGGTCATGTCGTGGGTGGTGAGGAAAATGGTTCTGCCGGCGGCTTTCTGGGCTTTGATGAGCTCTTTGACGCGGCGGGCATTGACCGGATCCAGACCGGCGGTTGGTTCGTCCATGAAAATCAATTCCGGATTATGCATCAAAGCGCGGGCTACATTCAGGCGGTTCTTCATGCCCTTTGAATATTGGGAAACCGGCATTTTGCCGTCGTTCTCCAGCCCGACCAGCGCTAAAAGGGTCTGCGGGGCAAGCGTTTCTCCGGAATAAAGCGAGCGGAAATAGGTCAGGTTTTCAAGGGCCGTCAGCTTCAGATAGTGATTGGGCACCTCAAAAGAGACGCCGATACGTTCATAGTAGGTGGAATCCCAGGAGGAAAGGTCGCGCCCAAAGACGCTGGCCTGGCCTTGAAAACCGCGCAGCAGGCCAATTAAGACCTTTTGGGTGGTAGATTTGCCGGCGCCGCTGGGGCCTAAAAAGCCGAAAATTTCACCGCGCTCGATGTGAAAGGTCAGGCCATTGACTGCCGGGCGGGAGGTGTTGGCGTAGGTATAGGAAAGTTGATTGACGTTGATCATGATGTTGTGTTCCAAAAAATTTCAGTTGAAATAAGAATGTTGGTATCAGACGGCCGCTCCGTGGCGCGGGGCGAGCCCATTTTCCAGTACGCGGATGGCATCATCCATCAGAGTCTGCGCTTCGGGTGAGGCCAGGTCGGTCCGGCCGTCTTCCAGCAGGGAGCCGGAAGGGATTTCGAGGCGCTCCATCAGGTAAGATCCCAGATTGGTGAAGACCGCGTTGAAGGCGAATGCTGCCACACCGGGGTCTATATCCGGCGCGATGTCGCCTTCCTGCATGCCCTGGCGCACTAATTGGGTAAAGTACTGCATGCCGCCAGAGCGGATCAACGCCGTGGTTTCTTCTGGTAAGGGGGCATCATCAAAAACCGCGCGATAGCTGATCCGTGCCAGCCTGGGGTTGCTGAGCTCGAACCTCAGGCCTGCTTTCAGCAGCCAGCGGAGGGTGTTGAAAATACTCAGGCTGGTGCCGGGCGGGGGGGATTGGCGCAGGAAGGCTGTTTTCTCCTGGACTGCCAGCTCGAGCAGGTACAGGTAACAATCTTTTTTATCCTCAAAATACTGGTAAAAAGAGCCTTTGGCGATCCCGGCCCGGCTTACAATTCTGGAGACAGAGACATTTTTATAATCATTCTCGGCGAACTCTTCCAGGAGAATGGTGAGAATGTGCTGGCGTTTCTCGTCGGGCAGGTTATAAAAAGTGTCTTTTGGCACGGCAGCTCCTGTATGACTGATTGGTCATGTGACTGGTCGGTCATATTATACCGGATTCAACGGGCATGTCAAGATATAGAAGGGCAAACAGGGATGCGGTAAAAGGAGATTTGCTTTCGGCGTCAGAAACGGCACTACTTGCGCGGACGCGGCTGCTGCTTAAGATGTTTTGCCCGGTCGGTCTTGCGGGGTGGTTCGGGCGGTTCGATGTGCCTGAGACGGAAGGGAATGAAGCGCTCATCCCCCTGGCTCTGGCGGCGGATGGCGCGCAAAATTTCCATCATGCCCAGCGTGGCGGGGAGCAGGCCAAGCAGGGTGCCGGCCGCGGTCACCACGATCGCGGGCTGCGACAGGTTGAAGGATGCTGTTTCGCTCCCGGCCGGAAAGATGCTGGCAGCAATGCCGTAGCCCACCAGCGCGCAAACGGCTCCAAGGGTGATCTTGATAAAACCGTGCACCACATTGGTCAGCCAGTTCTTTTCCTGGCGCAGGTAGATATATCCGCTCAGGATAAATACCCCGAACAAAGCCGGTAAGCAGAACATCTGAAACAGACCAATCCCCGTCATCATCGTTTTCCTCCGTGGTGAACAGCCAGTATGCTCTCGATTATAGATCAGGCCGAAGCTGGACGCAATGTGGAAAAGAAAAACTGGTTCTTGACAAAGGGTGTGCAATGCATTACGATAATAACGTAGTTATATAACTACGACAGGAGAATATGAACCATGAAGGTAAAAACAGGCGTGATGCGCAATCCCCGAATTTTGATCCTGGGTTTATCCACGCTGGTCAGCGGGATCGGCAACTGGATCACCATGATGGCTGTGCTGGCGATGGTGGTGTTCCGGGGGACAGGGGGCATCCTGGAGAGCAGCGCAATCTTTTTGGCGGGACTTTTGCCCATGCTGGCGGCCAGCCCGGCTGCCGGGTGGCTGGCGGACCGGTATGACCGGAAAAAATTAATGATCGTGAGCGAATCCGTGGCGGGTTTATCGGTGGTGGGGTTGGTTTTCACCGCGGAACCGGTGTTAATTTACGGCATGCTGGCGCTTCAGGCGGTGTTTGTTTCGCTGATGATCCCGGCGCGCCAGGCCGCGCTGCCCGATCTGGTCGCGGAACACGAGCTGACTCAAGCCAACGCGTTTTTCCAGCAGCTTAATGGGGTGGTGAAGATCATTGCCCCCATGCTGGCTGGTTTCATATTGACTGTTCTCACCCCACACCAGGCCATCTTATTGGACGTGCTTTCTTTCGGGGTCTCAGCGTTGATCCTGACCCGCCTGCCCGCCTTGCGTCCACAGGCCATTGAAAACCCGGCCGGTGAGGAAAAGCCAGCCCCCGAGGCGGCACAGGCCGGGTCCGCTCTGCGAAGGGCTTTTCATTTGGCTCCGAGCCTGAAGTGGCTGTTTATCTCCATTTTCCTGGGGATCACGGTGATTATGGGCCTGGATGTGCTTGCTTCCGTGTTCATCCGGGATGTCCTGGCTGAAACGGAGCAGTTCTATGGGATCATGGTCGGATTGATCGGTGTGGGGACTTTTGCCGCCACATTGATCTTGATGTTCCGGCGAAAAGCGGCCAACCCCTGGCATGATCTGGTGGCCGGAATCTTTTTACTGGCGGGGATTCCTGCGGTAATGGTGGTGAGCGCGGTGTGGGCGCCCAATGCTGTCGTGGCGCGGACTCTGGTGCTGGCTGGCTCTCTGCTTGGCGGGGTTGGGAATGGCCTGCTGACGGTCCAGATGAACACACTGCTGCAGACCCTCTCACCGCGCGGACTTCTGGGCCGGCTGGTCGGGTTATATGAGACCACAGCGGTGGCCGGGCAGCTGGTCAGCGTGCTGCTGGTCCCGGCTTTGGTGCCGGCTCTGATGACAATGACCCTGTTCCTTGGTGTCTCCTCCGGGATGCTGGTTGTGGTAGGCACGCTGATCCTGTTGAAATCGCGTTCTTTTCGGGATCCGCGGGAAATGCCGGACGTAAAAGCAGTTCATTCACTCTCGCAGATAGGATAAAATGGGGTTACAAAAGGTCTGGTTTTCAGGAAGGCGCGGGATAATGGAAGCGATTGAAAAAAGCTTGAACACAGGTAAAGGGGGATGGCGGGTAGAACAATCCATTGCCATGGAGCTGGATATGGCCCTGACGGCAGTATATGATTATTATCAGGTGTCCGGCCTGGCGGAGGACGTGGCTGAGATGATCCGCTCTTGCCCTGCCGATTGGCTTCAGGAAGGATATCTCTACATCGGCAGCGGCAGGCGGTTAATTTCCATGCTGGAAATGATGGCCGATTTGTGCGGTGTGCTGCATGAAACTGATTACCGCGCGGCGGCCCTTTCCATGCGCGCACTGACTCTGGAGAAAGCGCTGAAGCAGCTTGAGGTGGGCAGCGAACGCTTTGGCGTGCCGCTGGAAGGAAAGACTCTCCGCGAACAGTTCGCGAACCGGATGGCGGGTCTCAATGCCGCGCTGTACCGATCCCTGGGGTTTGAAGTAAGGCCAGACAGCCCGCAGGTGTGGTCTGTCCGGGAGGAAGCTGGACGGGTGGCTGATTTGATGCGGGATCAGGCCCTGCACGATGCTTTCTGGTTATGGCTAGACCGCTTTTATTACGAGCGTTACCGCAATTGGCGGGAGGGGAAAAGCGCTGAAGTGGTCACTATGCAGAACCAGACCACGGCGATGCTCAACGCCCGCGGCTCCCGGCAGTCGCCGCCGGAGCTGGGATGGCTTTCGGTGAACAATCCGCTGCGAACGTATCCGGAATTGAAGCGCGCTGTCACTGAGGGAACGCTGGAAGTTGTTTTTTGGGCGGAGCCTTTTGGCCTGTTCGATACCTGGTCGCTCTTCCCGGACCGGGTGGTGGTTTCCTTTTGTGAACCCGGCATTCTGTATGAAAATTTCAAAAAGTTTGTGGAAGATGTTTCAATCCGCACCAAAGCGCTGGCAGACCCAACCCGTCTGACCATTCTCAGGATGATCCGCCAGTTTGATCTGATGAACACTGAGATGGCAGACCTGCTGGGGATATCCAGGCCAACCGTCAGCGTGCACGCCCGCATCCTGCGCGAAGCCGGATTGATCCGTTCCGTTGAAGATGGGCGGGCGGTGCGCCATCAGATCGTGCCGGAAGCGGTACGACAGCTTTTTGATGACCTTGAAAAATTACTCGATTTACCTGAAACCACAAAACAAACGGAACAGATGACAAACGAAACTTGATTTAATTGGATAAAACGTCTACAATTTAATTCGTAAGTAAAAATTTTATTTTCTCTTCCTGGCAGTGAACGCAGGAAGCGTTTTCGAGGCAGCCTGGCTGCCGTCAGAATTAAATATCAAAAGAAAAGGAGAAATATTAATGGGAACTAGAGGCCGAGCAATTGTTGGATTGGATCTGGAAAAGGTTGTGGATGTTCTGAATCGGGCGTACGCGGATGAATGGCTGGCTTACTACCAGTACTGGCTGGGCGCGAAGATTGTCAAAGGCCCGATGAAGGACGCTGTGATCGCCGAGCTTCTCCAGCACGCGGCGGATGAATTGAATCATGCCAATATGGTTTCGGACCGCATCATTCAACTGGGCGGCACTCCGGTGCTCACCCCCCAGAAATGGCTCGACTTCAGCACCTGCGGGTATGAAGTCCCTGAAGATGAGTATGTCCGTACCATTCTGGACCAGAATGTGAAAGGCGAGCAGTGCGCGATTGACGTCTATTCCAAGATGCTGGATATGGTGCACGGGAAAGATCATGTGACCTATAACATGGCGCTGCAGATCCTTCAGGATGAGGTTGAGCATGAAGAAGACCTCCAGGCGCTGGTTGAAGACCTGGAAGGAATGCTGGAACGAAAGTAATCTGATCGTTATTGTGTAACTCTAAAATACCTGCTCCTTGGAGCAGGTATTTTTTTTCTGTAAAAGATATTATGTTTTTATGGGGCAGCAGGTTTATCCAAATTTGCCAGTGATGTAATCCTGGGTACGGGTATCTTTGGGACGGGTGAAGATTTCTTCAATTGGACCGTATTCGATCAGCCGCCCTTGCAGGAAGAAAGCCACCATGTCGGCGATCCGCCCGGCTTGCTGGGTGTTGTGAGGGGCGATGATCACGGTATATTCTTTTTTAAGCTCCAGAAGAGAGGTTTCAATCTTGAGGGTAGAGACCGGGTCGAGCGCGGAGGTGGGTTCGTCCAGCAGGATGATATCCGGTTTGAGGGCCAGGGTACGGGCCAGGCACAGACGCTGCTGCTGTCCGCCGGAGAGCGCGGCAGCCGGGTTGCTCAAGCGGTCATGGACTTCGTCCCACAGCTCCGAAAGACGCAGCGCTCTTTCCACAGCCTCGTCCAGCACTGAACGGCGCTTTTCTCCTGCCACTTCCAGCCCATAAGAAATATTCTGGTAGATGGAAAGCGGCAGGGGCAGAGGGCGGGAAAAGACAATGCCCACTTTGCGGCGCAGCGCAATCACATCCAGGTCGGGATCAAGGACATTGACGCCGTCCACCAGAACCCGACCGGATACTTCTGCCACATCCGCCAGATCGTTCAGCCGGTTGAGGACCCGCAGGAAGGTGGATTTACCCCCGCCTGATGGGCCAATCAGCGCGGTGATTTTATTGGCTTCGATTCGCAGGTTGATCTCAAACAGCGATTCGGTTCCATCAGAATATTTCAAACTGAGATTTTCAATGATGATTTTTTCCATAATTACCACTGCCTGCGGGCCCTGGCCTGAGAGCGAATGATGGTTACAATCAAATTCATGATGAGCACAAAGATCATCAGCACCAGCACCGTGCCATATTGGATCTGGATGGGCATGCCAGGCACCTGGGTTGAGATAACGAACAGGTGGTAAGGCAGAGCCATGGTCGCGTCCATCGGTGAATTTGGCAGGCGGGGCAAAAAGAAAGCCGCGCCGGTGAACAGGATGGGAGCTGTTTCTCCGGCAGCCCGTTCCAGGCCCAGCACCACCCCGGTCAGGATGCCCGGCAAGGCTTGTGGGAGCACCAGACGCTGGATGGTCTGCCATTTGGTGGCCCCCAGGGACACACTGACCACCCGGAAAGATTGGGGTACAGCCCGCAGCGCTTCTTCGGTAGTGGAAATGATGACCGGCAGGGTCATGATGGACAGGGTAAGTGAAGCGGAGAGGATACTGGTACCGAAATTCAAAAAGATCACAAACAATCCCAGCCCAAAGAGCCCATAGACTACGGATGGGATGCCCGCCAGATTGATGATCGCCAGGCGGATATAACGGGTAACCTGGTTGTCGGGCGCGTATTCTGAAAGATAAATAGCAGCGGCCACCCCCAAGGGAACAGAGAAGATGGCTGTTCCCAGCGTAAGGTAGAGGGTGCCGACGATCGCCGGGAGGATACCGCCCGCCCGCATACCATCCCGAGGCATCGCGGTGACAAATTCCCAGCTGATCGCCGGCGCGCCCAGATAAATGATATACACCACAATGGCAATAATAGGCGCTACCGTGAGCAGCGTGACCAGAGTCAGGGCTGAAAAGCCTATTTTTTCAATGGTTTGCTGGTTGAGGATCGAGGAGTGTTTTTTGGTTTCCACGGCAGACTCACGAAAGGATTCGTTCTGAACGTTTGGTTTGTTTGAAGCTGATGTTGGAGGCGATGATATTGACAATTAATGTAAAAATGAATAGCACCATGCCTATGAAGAATAACACATGATAATGCGGGCTGCCCGCGGCGACTTCGCCCATTTCGGAGGCAATGGTAGCCGTCATGGTTCGGATCGGCAAAAACAGGGCGTTGAAAGAAGCGGGCATTACCGGAGCGTTGCCGGTGACCATCATCACAGTCATGGTTTCGCCAATCGTGCGGCCGACACCCAGCATGATGGCAGTTAAAATCCCGGAACGCGCGGCCGGCAGGGTAACTCCCCAGATGGTTTGCCAGCGGGTGACCCCCAGGGCCAGCGAGCCGTGGCGGTAGGTTTCAGGAACATTTTTGAGAGCGTCTTCGGAAATGGAAACAATGGTCGGAATGGCAATCATTCCCAACAGGATAGAGCCGGTCAGGGCAGTCAGGCCGGTAGGCAGGTTGAAAGTGTCTCGCAGGAAGGGGGACAGGACCAGGATGCCCAAAAAGCCCAGGACAACACTGGGCAGGCCGGCCAGCAGCTCCACCAGCGGCTTCAAAATTTCTCTGGCCCAGAGCGGAGCGATTTCCGCGATGTAGACCGCGGTGAGAACACCCAGCGGAACAGCAACCAGGGTGGCCCCCAGGGTGACCACCAGTGAACCCAGGATGAGCGGCAGAATCCCGTAATACGACTCAATCGGATACCAGCGCTGGCTGAACAGATCAGAGAATGGAACATCGAGTAAAGCCGGTGTTCCTTCTGAGATCAGGAAGTATAAAATCATCAGGACAAATAAGATCGATGAGAACCCCGAGAACTGTATGCTGCGCGTGATCACTAATTCTGAGGTTTTGAGCTTTTTTGCCATTCCTTTTATTTCCTTCTTTAGGGTTGAACCGGTACAAAACCCAGTTCTTCAACAATTAACTGTCCTTCGGACGACAGGATCCAATCGATATAGGTTTTCACAAACCCTTCGGGCTGGCCATTGGTGTATATATACAGGTCGCGGGCGATAGGATACCGGTTGTTATTGACCGTTTCAATGGTCGGCATGATGTATTCGCTGCCGGGTTCAACAGCCAACGCGATCACTTTCACTTCGGGGGTGATATATCCCAAACCATCATACCCTATCGCGTTTGGATTTTCGCGCACTTCAGCGATAATTCCTTCCGAGGAAGGCAGGAGCAGGGTTTCTGCTGAAAAGATGGTTTTGTCTTCATCGTTACCCAGACGGATCACAGATTCAAGAAAATAGACATGGGTTCCGGAGTTGGTTTCGCGTGAAAGGAGAACAATGGGCCGGTCTTCACCGCCAAGTTCTTTCCAGTTGCTGACACGGCGGGTGTAAATATCGGAAACCTGCTGGAGGGTAAGCCGCTGGACCGGGTTTTGCGGGTTGACAATGACGGCAATCGCGTCCCGGGCGACAATCTGTTCCACCGGCTCGACCCCATTCTGGTTGGCCTGTTCGATTTCTTCATCCTTAATCGCGCGGGATGCGTTGGCGATATCAACGGTATTGCTGATCAACGCGCTGATCCCCGTGCCGCTGCCACCTCCTGTCACAGAGATGCGAGCTTCGGGGTGAGCGCCCTGGTAGCGTTCCGCCCAATATAAAGCCAGATTCACCATGGTGTCTGAGCCTTTGTTCTGCAGGGAATTGGAGGCAATTTCATCAGCCTGGGAAGTTCCTGACTGGTTGGTGGAACTGCACCCCATTACGACAAATGTCAGTAACAGGAACAGACCGGCCTGGAGAATGAAACGTTTATTCATTGAAATAAATTATAAAGGATAAAATGATTCTTCGCCCGCTTTTCTACAGATGGGGAGGATACTACCTGCGGATATCTATTTTACCCCGCGCTTTTCGAACACAGTGGGCGTTTCACAGCTGCTGAGCAAAAGTAAAACCTCGTTTTAAAAATAAAACGAGGTTTTTGTGAAAATAACAGCTTCGTTTTTGCGCAATAAAAATCAAGGCTGCGGGTCAATCGGGATGACCCAGGGCCCCATATAGACATAACCCAGGGCTTCCTTATATTTTTGATAAGCCTCCTGCTCGGTCATCCCCTCCGGCAGCGTGGTAAAAGTGGTGCCGCCGCCTCCGCCGCCGCCGGTTGACCAGGTCTGGTAATTCATTTCGATCCCCTGGGCACGCAGCTTCTCCTGAGCGGCTTGCATTTCACCATCCGGGATGACTTCCGGCGGAGAAATTTCGATTTGGGGTATGGTCAGGGTCAGGGGGGCATCCTGATTGGCATGGCCGATCAAGAAATGCAGTTCCAGACAGCGCTCGTTGGGTAGTTCGCTGATTTCAGGTGGAAGGCTGAGGGGGTCTCTGCCTTTAAGGGGGAGTTCAAAATCTGTATCATAGAGCAGGGTGCCGCCGCGGATTGTGTCCACTTCGCTGTCGTTTTTAAGTTCGGCGCCGTAGACCCACCAATCCCGTTCGCTGGGTTTGTTGTAGCACAAAGTAATTTTTGACATGGATGCGGTGATATCCGCCTTGAGAATCTGCATTGTAAGCCCATTTGTGCTGACCGGTGGGATGTTCTCGATGGTTTTGAGTGGATAGACCGGAGCGGTGAAGTCGAAAATATAGGTACCGATGAGCTGGTCAGGCAGCCGGGGAGGGAAAACACCGGGCGGATAGGGGGTGGCTTCGGGCGGTATGGGGAATGCGGCAATCCACTCGTTCTCCTGGCTGCCATCCAGGGTGATTTCAAGCTGGAATTGAGCTTCGGGTTGGGTGAGGGGTTCACTGAAACCCACGCTCCAGGTGCCACGCAGCACACCAGGCTGGTCTGCTACCCGTTCCACATTGCTGGAACCAATGCCGGCGCCGCCTACCCAGTTCCCTTGAGCGTCTCTTAAACTGACCAACCCGTGCAGCACATTGGCTTCCGGTACATCAGGCAGCCCGGTGATGGTGTACCCGATTCCAGCCCGCAGTGCGTCGATAAAGACCCAATCCAGGGTCACGGTGACGCCCTCGACCGATTGGGATCCGATGATGGTAGGAACAGCAGTGGGTTCTACAGTGGGCAGGCCGGGAATGACAGAAGAATCGGGCAGATCAACAGGTAACACCCAGGGGCCGGTCATGGTTTCTTCCAGGATGTGCACGACCAGCAGATTGGGATCTTGCGCCGGATCCGTACCTCCTTCCGGCTTGCGCACAAACTTCCAGCCGCCCGGGCCTTCGCTCTGATCGGCCGGGGCGGAAGCGATTTCGATTCCGTTTGCCGCCAGAGCCTGATTGGCGGCGGCAATGCGTTCGCCGGAGACCTGATCCTGCATGGTGAGCGGGACCACCAGTTTGTGGATGCGGAAGGTCAAATGGCTGCTTTCGGCCGTACTGCCGACGGCAAAGCCAAGTTTGACACAATGGTCATCAGTGATTTCGCTTAAGTATTGGTAAGCACGGTAACTTTCCTCCGGCCCGTCATCGATTTGGACGGTTGCATTCTGGATATACCAGAAGGGTGCTTCCTCATTGGGGAAATCGTAACAGGCGACCACCTCGGTGAAGGACGGCATCATCCGGACGGACTCCAGGCGCACTTCAACGCCGTTGAATCGGTGCGCGTAGGTTTGTTGAAGGTTCAGGGTTGTGCCGCGAAAGACCGGAATGTCTTTCAGATCGAAACGGAAGTTCGCCACAGGCGTTTGCGTTTCATCGCCTGCTTGCACCAGCGGTAAATCCACAGAGAAATCAATCTTTTCACCAACCGCATCCACTTGAATCACCTGATAAGAAACATACATCATCTGGTTGTTGTCGCTGCGCAGTTCCTGAACCACGCCTCCTCTCTGCAGGGGCGTAAACCCCGTGAAAGTGAGAGAAGGAGAGTCGTAGACGAGGTCCGCGGGCAGGGGGCTGGTTGTCCAGCTCAAAGCCAACCGGCTTTCATCCACATAAGCCCAATCCAGGGTTAGGGTGACCCCCTCCAGAGTCTGGCTGAGCGAAAGTATTGAGGCGGATGGGGGCGCAGTTTTGGATGTGGGGCCCGGCAGAATGGTGGGCTGGGCGGTGAAATTCAGCTCACTCTCCAATCCGGCATCGCGGATGGACTGCAAACCGGGATCATTAAATCCCAGGAATCTCATAACCGCGGCGTAGACCCGTTGGGGCCCGATCACCAGCGTGCCGAGAATTAACACCGACAGTACCGCAGCCAGGATGATCCAGGCCGGGCGCAATCCAAACAGCAAAGTGCCTGGACGGGATTTCGCACTGGCACGCCGTGTCAGATCACCATGCAGCAGGTTCACAAATTCAGGCCGGATTTCGGGCACATTGAACGATTGCCGAATTTGATCTTCAAAGTAAGGGGTGGGAGTCCATTCAATCATCGGATACCTCCATCTGATTGTGCAGGCGTGACAGCAGGCGGTAAACGGATTTCTTAACAGCGTCTTCCTGGCGGTGAAGTAAACGGGCCATCTCCGGGAAACTCATCTCAGCCAGAAAGCGAAGCCGGAGCAGCTCGCGGTCCTCTTCGGGTAATGTCCGGATTAGCCGTGACAGCGTGTCGACCTGTTCCGATTGGACCACTCCTTCCAGGGGGTCAAATTCGACAGGAACATCAGATATCTCATGTGTGAAAGATACCTTTTTGTGCCGCCGAAAATGGTCCATGGCTTTGTTGCGGGCGATCGTGAACAACCAGGGCGCGAAATGGCCGTCCTGATGGAACCGGTCAAAGGATTCAAAAGCGGCCAGAAAGGTCTGCGCGGTAAGGTCTTCGGCCTCCTGGACACTGCCGACCCGGCTGTAAAGATATTTGAAGACTCGTTCGACGTAGCGCAGATACAGCTCGCCAAACGCCCGGGGATCCAGCCTGGCAGCCTGGATCATTTTCTGTTCTTCAAATTGGGGACTGGCTTTCTGAAATTTTAATGCCATACTGGTTTTTGCCATTTTTTTGTCCGTAAATCGTTTTCCGTGCTTTGAGTACAGCTTTATTAATTAAGTCGGAGAATTAAAGAAAAGGGGACAAAATAATTTATGTTGGTACGCAGTTCGCAAGCCACCCGTCCACGAGGCTGTTCAGTACTTTCTTATAAATTCTACACAACTTCCGAAATCTTATTGGCTACGCGGACAGATCTACTTCATAGCGGCGCAAAACAGGAGATGGTATGGTCGTCTTTAATATAAACAGAAAAACTGGTCTTGTTTTTATTTAAATATTCGACAAAAGAAACGATTCCTCCCTTGTACTGGAAGTCCTGCTTCTTGTCGGAGCGCTCGTCGGTGACCGTTATGCGCAGGCCGCTGTTTAAGAAGGAGAGCTCCCGCAGACGCTGCGATAGCACATCAAAGCTAAGATCGAGGGTTTCGAAAATTTCGCCGTCGGCCCGAAATTTTATCTTCGTCCCGCGCCGCTTGGTACTGCCGGTTACTTCCAGCGGGCTTACGGGGTCCCCTTTTTCGTACCGCTGGAAGTAGACTTTGCCGTCCCGCCAAATTTCCAGTTCTAGGTATTCCGCCAGGGCATTGACCACGGAAACACCAACCCCGTGGAGACCTCCGGAGTACTGGTAGCTCTCGTTGTCAAATTTGCCTCCGGCGTGGAGGGTGGTCATGACGACTTCGGCAGCCGGTCTTCCTTCCTCTTTGTGAAGATCAACGGGAATGCCTCTCCCGTTGTCCTCTACGGTAACACTGTTATCTTCGTGAATGAAGACTTCAATTTTGTTACAGAACCCCGCTTGGGCTTCATCGATGGAATTATCGACAACTTCAAAAACCAGATGGTGAAGTCCCGTACTACCCGTGCTGCCGATATACATGGCCGGCCTTTTGCGCACGGCTTCCAGGCCTTGGAGGACTTTAATACTCTCGGCGGTATATTCCCTGGAGGCTTCTTTCTTTTCCTTCTCGTTCTTCTGAATCAATCTTAATACCTCGCTATCTCTTTAGACTCGCATGGGCATGACCACGCAGATGTGTTTTTCGTCATTCGTCGGGCGAAGGAGGGCCGGACTTTTTTCGTCGTCTAAATCCATGACTACGTCCTCGCTGGAGAAAAGCGTTAGAACTTCCAGGATAAAGCGGGAATTGAATCCGGCGAAAAATTCTTCTCCTTGGTAATCGATGGACAGATCCTCTTTGGCTTCACCCAACTCCGGATTGTATGTAGAGAGCTCTAATAGATCTGGAGTAAAGAGAAATTTGACCCCTCTCGTTTTTTCGCTGGAAAGGATGGATACGCGATGAAGGGACTCCAGTATCTGGTTTCTTTTTAGACGAATATGCCTCCTGGTTTTATTAGGTATCACCTGTCGATAATCTGGAAATTCTGCATCCAATAAGCGCATGATGAGCATGACGGAATCTTTTTTGATGATTAAATTATTATTCGTTATTTTGAGAAGCACGGATTCTCCGCCTTCATTCAATAACTTGTTGAGTTCCGCTAACCCTTTTTTGGGAAGCAATAGACCCTTTTCCAGATCCTTTATTTCGACCTTTAAAGGGCGATCGATCATGGAAATACGGTAACCATCGGTCGCGACCATACGAAAACTCTGGTCTCCTTCGACCTTCACCCAAAAGACTCCGGTAAGATTATATCTCGATTCGTCCGTGGAGACCGCGAAGATTGTCTTTTCAATCATTTCCCTTAACACTTCCACATCCACGGGAGAAAAATCACCCTCGTCATAAACTGGCATTGTGGGAAAATTCTCGGCGGATAGCCCTAGAATATTGAAAACCGATTTTCCACATTTAATTTCCATCCACTGATTATCTTTTAATCTCAAAGAGATATTTTTTTCAGGAAGTTCCTTAATGACTTCATAGAGTTTTTTCGCCGAAAGGGTCGATTTTCCAGCTTTAATGATTTCTGCCGGATAAAATCCCTTTACACCTATTTCCAGGTCTGTTGCCGTAATACTGATCCCCGTCTCGTGTGTTTCCAACAAGACATTGAGGAGAATGGGCATTGTGACCTTTTTTTCAACAACACTCTGAACTCGATAGAGCCCTTTTAAAAAATCTTCTTTGTCGATTTTAATTTCCATTATCCCCTATCTCTCCTTCTTACGGAATATAACTAAAATTAAATAATATATTTAGTATTAATCGTAGGGACTGTTGATTTCCCATTATATTTAAAAAATTTTTATATTTCAATTGGTTTAATTGATTTTAGGGGTTGAAAAATATAAAAAAACCCTGTGGATAAATAGGTTGTGGAAAGACATTTTATCTTATCCCCATTCCATCCACAATGACCCCACAAGAAAAAAGGTTATCTCTGTAATTCGTTTCTGATGGTATCAAGGATGTTCTTCATCTCCCGATCTTCAGATAATTTCTTTTCAATTTGACGGAAGGCGTGAATGACCGTTGAATGATCTTTTCCTCCAAACTTTTCCCCTATTTCTGGAAAAGAAGATTTAGTTAAAGTACGGCATAGATACATACTGAGTTGTCTAGGATGAGAATAAATTTTTAGTTTTTT
>ENA-OSEO01004276-OSEO01004276.1-sediment-metagenome-genome-assembly--contig:-NODE-4276-length-15325-cov-3.849948_pt1 | contig 15325 bp, 16 predicted proteins | sample MGYA00237883_ERZ534232 | MGnify/ENA metagenome assembly ERZ534232 | reverse complement strand
CGGACCAGATTTCATCTTGTAGGTTGCGGTAGGCCTGGGGTCGCTTGGAGTCCGCGCCCCCGGCTGCAGACAGGAGATGCGTGCCGCCCAGACGCATTTTCTGAATCGATGGACATCGCTCCATCCGCGTTCGTATCTGCCCCAAGACTTCTTTGAAGAATACCGGATGGGCCAGACCGACATCCCGGGTTCCGCGAACGGCAATGGCCTTTACATTTTTTGCCCCCATGACCGCCCCGCATCCGGCAAAACCCGCAGCCCGGCCCTGTTCGACGATGATGCAGGCAAACTTGGCGGTATGCTCACCCGCAGGCCCGATGGCCGCCACCTTCACGCGATCGTCCTGGTGCACCGCTTTGATCCGCCTGAAGGTCTCTTGGGTTCCTTTTCCCCACAGCGCGCCGGCGTCTTCGAACGCCACCCCTTCGGGATGGACAAACAGGACCGTGGGCCGGTCGGCCTTCCCGGATAGGATCAGGTGGTCGAATCCGGCCCGTTTCAATTCGGCGCCCAGATGTCCGCCCACATTGGCGGATCCGACGCCCCCGGTGAGCACATTTTTACAATCGATGCTCGTTCGCGAGGAGGAAAAGGCCTCGGTACCGGCCAGCGGGCCTGCGCCAAGGATCAAGAGATTGTCAGGAGAAAGGGGATCAACCGCTTCCGAAAGCGATTCGAAAAGGATAAACTGGTTGATGCCGAGCCCTCCGATGAATTCACGGTAGGATCGGGTGGAATCAATCGAAAAGGTTCGACGGGTCAGATCCACTTTCAACAGTCGACCCGTCCAGCCACAGGCGGTTTCCATGGGCGTGCTCCCTTTGGGTCAACAGTTTGCCCTTTTAGAAATCAGGTGTCGGCCGGCACAACCGCTAAGCAGCTCAATCAATGCCGTTTATCGTTGAACCCTTGCTTGTTCATAAACCAAGTTTCGGGATCTTTCAATGGTCGGATGTCGCTTTTAAGGAGGTATTTTTGATGAAACACGGCTGCCGGTGCAAAATAGGTGTTGACAGCTTCCGGCGGGTGTGTTCTTTAACTCTGTTTAATTTTTTGAGCGATTGGGCACATTTTCCATATCAATTCTATATCAGGGGGAATCGCGTATCGTGGCGCATCGCGTGGTCATCACCGGACTGGGGCCTGTCACACCGATCGGGATCGGCAAGGAAACCTACTGGCAAAACCTTCTCAAGGGGGTTTCCGGGGTCAAACCGGTGAATTTTCCGAACATGGACATGGCGCTGTATCGTACAAAAATTGCAGCCCCCCTTTCATCCTTCAACCCGGCAGATCATATTTCCATAAACAAGCGGACGAAACTGACCGGCCGGACCTCCCAGACGGCATTGGTCGCGGCCAAGCTGGCGCTTGAAGATGCCGGTTTTGAGCTGGTCGAAGAAAAGCAGCAGACCAAAATTCTCGGGCTGGATCCCTATCAGGTCGGGGTGATTTTGGGCACCGGTTCCGGCAATATGGATATACTGGAAGACGGGCACGGGGAGTTCCTCGAAGACAAAGGCCCCAAAAGGACCTCTCCCCATGCGCTTCCCCAGCAGGTGCTCAGTTCCGTTCCGGCCAACGTATCCATGTATTTCTCCTGCAAGGGGATCAGCTACGCCCTGCCCACGGCCTGCTCATCGGCTTCCCAGGCTATCGGCAACAGCTTCCGGCACCTTAAAAACGGCTGGGAAGACATCATCATCACCGGCGGAGCGGATTGCTGCATCACGCCGCTGGTTTTCGGATGTTTTGCCGCCATGCGCGCCATGTCCTGCCGGAATGACGCGCCCGAAAAAGCCAGCCGGCCGTTCGACCGGGAGCGCGACGGGTTTGTCATGGGGGAGGGCGCGGGGGTTATCGTCCTTGAAAAATTGGAACATGCGCTGAAACGCAACGCCCCCATCTATGCCGAGATTGTCGGCTTCGGCATGACCAGCGACGCCTATCACATCACCATACCGAACCTGGAAGGAGAACCCTTTGTGCGGGCCATCGAGATGGCCCTTGCGGAGGCCGGCATCGGCACCGATGAAATCGACTACATCAACGCCCACGGGACCTCAACCCGTCTCAACGATCCCATCGAGACACGGGCCATAAAAAAGGCTTTCGGCAAGCGGGCCTACCGGATTCCCGTCAGTTCGACCAAGTCGATGATCGGTCATCTGATCGGAGCGGCCGGCGGGGTGGAGGCCATCGCTGCGGCCCTGACCATCCGGGACGGAAAGGTTCATCCGACCATCAACTATGAATTCCCGGACCCCGAATGCGATTTGGACTATGTCCCCAACACCATGCGAAACGTTCCGGTCCGTACCGTCATGTCAAACTCTCTGGGCTTCGGCGGATTCAACAGCGTGCTCCTCTTCCGAAAATACGAGGGGTAAAAGGCAAGGGCAGGATCCTGCCGATCCCGCCCGTTTCCGGTTGGCGCGGGCATTCCCGGAACAGGTCTCCCGGTGGCCGGAAGGTGTTTTGAAGCGCCCGGGACACCGGGACGGGCGGCACATCCCCGGCCCCGGCAGCACCGATACCGACAAGGATCGAAAAAATCACTGGAGCTTGAAAAAACTGTCCTGCTCGGCCCTCAGCCGCCACAATACGGATTGGGTTGATTTTTCCACCGCCGCACAGGTGATCATGGCGCCTGCGGGCACGTCCTGGCAGAGTTTCGCATTGTCGAGCAGATAAAAGGGGACCGGATTTCCCCCCCTCGCTGCAACGGCGTCCTGCAGCAGCGCTTCGACCCCATCGATGACGTGATGATGCCCCACTGCCTTTAAAACGGTTCCGGATTTGAGATCCCGGGTGGCCCGTCCGGAAAGATCGACGACGGGTCTTAAGGCCTCTCCCCCCGTGGCGTGCTTGAGAAGCCCGGCGGCAAGCACCGATATGGGCGCCTCGACCCCCAGCAGGTGTGCCGGATGGTAGATCATGGCGCTGGATCCGTTCCGGCTCACGGGATGGCCTTTTTCCGCAAGCACCTTCCAGGAGGCCCTGTCCTTGCAGTCGACCACGATGAATACCCCCCCGCTCATGCTGGGCTCGTCGGGCCGGCGCAGGCAGTTGACCACGTCCACCACCCCTTCTTCGGCAAGCAGGCCACCACGGGAGACCGTGGTCAGAAAATCGGGCACTTCGTCCGTTCGGGCGACCGGTGAAAAAAAGGCCTCGGTGGAGGGCTTCAGCCCGGTGGCATTGCAGACGATTCCCATCTCGCAAAGATCCGGCACCGCATGCTGGGGAAACGCCGACAGCAGGGTCGCCCGCTTTTGATAAATCTCCACAGCCGGCCGGGTGCCCATGTGCCAGAGCGGGTCGAGCTGGGGAACCGAAGCGGTCATTTCCAGGCACCGGACGGTTTTTTCTTCCGGATCATAGACAAAATCGTATTCGCTGGATTTGCCGGCGCAGAGGATGTCCAGCCCCAGCACCCGTCCCCAGCTGATCATGCCGATCAACAGGCTGGGCTGGTCGCCTTCCACCGCCGTGTAGACCCGCCCGTTTTTTCGTGCTTTTTCAAACAGGATGGGGCCGACCACGGAATCCGCCTCCTTGGAGACCATGGCCACGTGCATTCCGTTTTCAATGGCGGCCTCCGCATACCGGGCCCCAATCTCAGGGTTTCCGGTCCCTTCGACCAGCACATCCAGGGGCAGGTCCATGAGCAGCATTCCATCCCCGACAACGACATATTTGCCGCTTTCAAATGCCTGCTTCACCTGGGACCCGGACTCACAGATCCGAACGCGGTCTTCCGGGATCCCGGCATGGGTATAGGCGGCAACCCCTTTCTGGACGGTCCGGTTGCATACGGCGGGCACTTCAAGCCCGGGGACCTTCATCGCCTGGAAAATAAACGATGTGCCGAATTCACCGGCCCCCACGATGGCTGCACGAATCGTCTTTTCTTTTGCGGCTTTAAACAGCGTTTCGTAATTCATGTGTTTTCCTCCGGGGTGAGATGGCGGTTTATGTCAAAAAATTGCGGCCGGTGTCAAGTACGGAGATCCGGCGGGTGCCGGATCCGGTTTCCTGCAGAGCCTTTTCACCCCCCCGTCACCCAGGGCATTTCCGATTGATGTTTGCACTAAATATCTTTAGATTGGTGTCAAAACACATATGAGCCTCTTCATCATACGTAAAATTTCAGCATGATCCCGAGGAATGGAAAGCACGCATGAAAGTCACCCTGGTCATGGCCATGACGCTGGACGGCAGGATCGGAAAAAGCCCGGATCACTTTCCCGATTGGACCGGTAAGGAAGACAAGGGGCTCTTTGCCCGAATCTCCCGCCAAGCCGGTGCGGTGATTATGGGTTCCCGGACCTTTGACACCATCGGCCGCCCGCTGCCCGGGCGCAAGAACATCATCCTGACACGGAACAAAGACCGCGCATCCCCATGGGACAACCTGATTTTTACCGGCAAGCCGCCCCAGGAAATTCTACAGGAGCTCAAGCGGGAAGGCTATGAACAAGCCGTTCTGGCCGGCGGCACGCTGGTCAACTCGCTGTTTGCGGAACACAATCTGATCGACGAGGTGGTTGTCACCATCTCGCCCAAAATCTTCGGTTACGGGCTTTCGCTTTTTTCCGAAAAGATCTCCATGGAGCTGAGCCTGGAGGAAGCAGCACCGATCGGCTCTGATCGGGTATATCTGAAATACCGGGTTCTGAAATAGGCCCTTCGACATAATTTCCAGCATGTCCGTGTCATGCCCGGGAAAGAGCATCTCGATCTTGCCGTTTACCGTTGCACGGATTTCTTTCAATTCTCATTTCAGATTGGAAGGGTTTTGTGCTAATGAATACGATCTGCAGCGAGGGTTACCCTTTCCGCTGCAAGTCCACCGCCCCTATGGGAGGGCAGCGGGGGCAACCCCAACGAGGAGAAGGGCCATGGGCTTCAAACTGCTCTACTGGCACTGGCTGGTGTTCGGGATGATCCTTATCCTTGCAGAACTGTTCATCCCCAGCTTTACCATTTTCTGGTTCGGCCTGGGAGCCATCGGGGCGGCGGCCTGGCTCTGGTTTGCGCCCGGCCTCTCTGCAAGCTGGCAGCTGTTCATCTGGGCCATGGGCTCTTGTCTTTTCACCCTGCTGTGGTTTCGGCTGTTCAAACCGCTGATGTCGGACCGAACAGCGGCCGGGATTTCACGAGAAGCCGCTTTGGGGCAGAGCGGTCGGGTGATCAACCCGCCCCAGGAGGGAAGCCGGGGGGTGGTTCGATTTACCACACCCCTATTGGGTGCCGATGAGTGGCCGTTTATTTGCGAGCAGCCGGTCACGGCCGGGGACAGGGTCTTTGTCAAAGACGTCTCCGGGAACACCCTGATCGTTGAAAAACGGGATACATAAAGCCCACCATTTCAGGAGCGGATGCCATGGAAGGAATCATTGTCGTTTCGGTTTTTGTCGTTCTGGTCTTGATTACCATCGTGCTGGGGGTGCGAATCGTGCCCCAGGGCAGCAAGCATGTGGTTCAGCGACTGGGAAAGTATCATAAGACGCTCGGTCCGGGACTCAATATCATTATCCCCTACATCGACAGTGTCTCACACAAGGTAACCTCAAAGGACATCGTTCTGGATATTCCCTCCCAGGATGTCATCACCAGGGACAACGCGGTGATCATTGCCAACGCCGTTGCGTACATCAACATCATTTCCCCTGAAAAGGCGGTATACGGGGTGGAGGATTATCGTTTCGCCATTCAAAACCTGGTGCAGACCTCCCTCCGCTCCATTGTCGGAGAGATGGATCTTGACGATGCCTTGTCGTCCAGAGATCAGATCAAGGCAAAATTGAAAACCGCCATCTCGGACGATATTGCCGATTGGGGAATTACGCTCAAGACCGTTGAAATCCAGGACATCAACCCGTCCGAAACCATGCAGCGGGCCATGGAAGAGCAGGCGGCTGCAGAAAGACAGCGCAGGGCCACCGTAACCCGGGCCGACGGCGAAAAGGCTGCAGCGATACTGGAGGCCGAGGGCCGGCTGGAGGCCTCCAAACGGGACGCCGAAGCAAAAGTGGTTCTGGCCGATGCCAGCCAGCGGGCCATCCAGAAGGTGACGGAAGCCATTGCGAACAACCAACTGCCGGTGATGTTTCTGCTCGGTGAAAAATACATCGATGCGTTCCGCAACCTTTCAACATCCCAGAATGCGAAAGTGGTGGTGCTGCCCGCGGATCTGCCGGCAGCCATAAAGGGGATGATCGGCGCCGGGGGGAGATAAGGGGCCTGGGATGACCAAAAAACTTCATAAAAGTGCGCAAAAGATACAGGATGCACTTTACCGGCGGGGATTTTCGTTCCAGGTCGTTGAACTGCCCGATTCAACCCGAACCGCCCAGGATGCTGCACGGGCAATCGGGTGCGAGGTGGGACAAATAGCCAAGTCACTGGTATTCGTCGGTAAAGAAACAGGGGATCCGGTTTTGGTCATTGCCAGCGGGGTCAATTTTGTGGATACGGCCAAGGTGATGAACCGGATCGGCGAGCCCGTTGGGAAAGCGGATGCGGATTTTGTGCGCAACCGGTTGGGGTATGTTATTGGCGGGGTGCCGCCGGTCGGTCATGCCGAACCGGTTGTAACGTTGATCGATGCGGATTTACTGCGCTACCCTAGGATCTGGGCGGCCGCAGGAACCCCACACGCGGTTTTTGCGCTTGACTCGTCGGACCTCCCCGGGTTAACCGGCGGGAAGATCTGCGATATCAAAAGGGCTTGACGATAAAAGAGCCGGCATGGATTTTTTTCGGTATCTGGCCGGGTTTTTTTATAAATTGCAATCCGATCCGCCATCGGCTATTGTATTGCCCATCCGGTTTGCGCTATAAGGGATTTGCGCGGCAAAATTGGCAAAAACCAATTTGTGCTGCATCCTAATAACCCCCCATTTGAGGAAGGCTTTGTTTTATGAACATTTACGTCGGTAATCTTTCTTACAGCGTCAGCGAAAATGATCTGAGGGAGGCTTTTTCCGAATTTGGAAAAGTCGAAAGCGTCAACATCATCACCGATAAGTTTTCAGGGCAGTCCAAGGGATTCGGTTTTGTTGAAATGCCGGATGACTCAGAAGCCGACCAAGCGATTAAAGCCATGAATGGACGCAACCTAAAGGGGCGCGATATAAAGGTCAATCAGGCGAAACCACGAGAAGACCGGCCAAAGCGCAAGCCAGGGTTTCGTCCCAGACAATAGTCACCCCCATCCGCGGATCCGAGAGACCCCCTGCCCGCAGCGGGATCGGGATGTCTGGTGTTTTGCCTGCCCGTTGGGCGCAGAGGGGATTGACCGCCGGGCGAAAACCGGGGTGGGCAGCCTTTTCCGGGCCCAACCCGGGGATCTGAAACCCTCGGGGGATCCGGGTCAGGCAACGTGAGAAAGATCCCATTCGGTTAATTTTTCGGAAATGAACCGAACGATCCGGTGGTGCGCCGCCTTTCCGCTGTCACCGCTTGCGGGGATAGGGGTGCCGAAGCAGATGCGCACGGGTCGCTGCGGATGGATTTTCCCAAAATCTTTCAATCGCTTGCCGACACTCCACGCATCGGTTCGAAGGGCAATGGGAACAATGGGCACCTGGCCCCGTGCGGCCAGCTTGACCCCGATGGTGTTGAATTTTTTCGAGTCAAACTCGACGCTTCGGGTGGTTTGCGGAAAAATGATGACCGATATGTTCTCTTCAAGGCGGGCCTGCCCTTCCCGCAGGACACACCGCAGATCATCCCTCGGGTTGGACCGGCCCACCACAATGGGACGCCTGCTGACCATGACATGCTTGAAGAAGGGATAGGTTACCAGGCTCTCTTTCACCACAAAGGTCACCCTCCGATAGGGTCGAATCAGGCAAGGAAGGATAAAGGTCTCCAGGGTGCTCATATGGTTGGCGATAAACACACACGGCGTGTCCAGATGGTGAAAGGACTTGAGGTTTTCCAGAATCAGGCGCACCCCTACCGACTCGAGGGCGCCGAGGATATCCAGGCTGCTCTGGATCCAGTTTTCTCCCCGATACTCCCCCTGTTTTGAGAGCCTTGCGGCATTTCTGACCACCCTTAACACCTGCATGTAAAAAAACCATGAGGGCATCTTCCGTTTGAGCCACGATACGTGACTCGGTTGGGTACGGTAGGAATCCTGGTCGGTCAGCAATTTGAGGGTGTTATCAGATACCAAAAGGGATCTCCCCGACTTCATCGATCCTTGTTTCAACCATCGATGTATCGATCCGAGACGGCAAAAACCGGCTCCAGACATCCACCGCATTGCCCACACAGAAGCGTTTGATCCGGAAGTCAAAATCCTTTAACCGCAAATAAAATTTTTCAAATACTTCCGCGGTGGTCTGAAGAAAAATCGAATAGCTCTGGTCCAGGCCATGGCATCGCGCAAAATGATGGACCAGAAGATAGAAGCAGGCTGCGGAAAGATGCTTGGATTCCTGCTGTTTGTATAGTTCCGGCCAGAAACGAACCACGGCGATTTGCTTTGAGAACAGATTCAAGGAAAGAATCAGTGCAAAAGAGATCTGGTCTTGGGTGCTTCTGTCCAGAACAAAGTATTCGGCACAGTTCAACTCGGTTGTATAGCACAGACGGTATCGGTCCAGCAGGAGCGGGATGTGGGTTTGCATGAAAACCGATTCGGTGCCCGGGGTGTCGGTGCCTTCTATCATCTTGCCGTTGGATTTTTCAAAGCAATTTCGAATGGTTGATATCCGGATGGATACGGTCCGGATATTTTCTCAATTTGTCTGGTCGGTTTTTCCCCAGTGTTGTCAACATCGAGGGTATATTAAACCCCAGGATGGGGAAAAGTTCAATCAAATTCTTAAACTGCCGGGAGCTGAACGAGGGGGGGGCGAATCTGTGCAGACCGGTGCCCATGGGGTTCAATAACGGAACGACTGGAAATCGTCTCTGCCTGCTGGCAACCTCCTTTGATGTCAATTTCAGGCCGGGGTTCTACCCCACAATATCAATGAGGCTTTCCAGTATTTCATCCTGGGTCTTTACGGTTTTGAGATTGGCCGCGTACCCGCTATGGGCGATCGTGGTCTGGGGGATTTCTTCGGCCAGATCCACGTTTGAAAGTTCCGTTTCGACCCTCTCCCCGTTTTCGATCTTATCGATGAGCGGACCGGGGGATTGGATCCGTTCAATTTGAACCGCGACGGTATTGTGTTCCCCTTCGGTCAGCACGGCCCGGCTTTTTTTGAATTCTTCGCTCTGCCAGTTTGCGACATTGTTGGATGCGACCTCCATTTTCTTGCCGTAGGCGGAAAGCGCCGAAAGGGAACTTGCGATTGAAGAAATCATCCTTGACCTCCATTGCCCGCTGAATGGGAAAAGCATGCGCCGCGCGCGGGGGGGAGGATACTCGCCGGAATCCATCGAAACAGAGCGATGTCCCTTAGGCAACCCTGCCGCCATACCCTCTGACTCGGGGAGTTAGGCCAGTGGCTTTGCGTCCCACCCTTTCGAGCGGTTTGCTCTTTTCTAAGCGTACCGTAACAGTATAGGTATCGGACGGATGGGTAAAATACTTTAATCCGCCTGCGGCGGACAGGTTCCCCGTCCGCCGCAGGCGGATTACAATAATTTCCCACGGATACCCCGTTGCTTGCGGCGGGGTCGTTCATCTTTCACCAATAACCGAGGCAATCCACCCCTTCCCGCTTGCAGAACCGACCGGGCGCGTGCTATTGAAGTCCTTATCGGTATGCAGGCGATTTGCTCATGGGATCCAACGACTCAACCGGGGAGGAGGCCATATGGTGGATTTTGCAGCCATGACCCAAGCGGTCATCAGGGGCGATAGTGATGCGGCGTTTGAACTGACTCAGCGTGCACTCTCCGAGGGTATCCCAGCCAAAAGGATACTGGAAGAGGGGCTCGTTCCCGGCCTCCGCAACGTGGGGGACTTGTTTGAAACCGGCGAATATTTCCTGCCGGAACTGATCGTTTCCGGGGATGCGGTTTCAAAAGCGCTCGAGCTGCTGGAGCCCATCCTCGGGAAATCCGACGTTCCGCTGATGGGTAAATACCTGATCGGAACCGTCAAGGGCGATGTCCATGATCTCGGGAAAAACATCGTCGTCATGATGCTCAAGGGAAACGGCTGGGAAGTTACGGACCTGGGAGTCGACGTCTCCATCGAAGCGGTCTGCTCGGCGGTGGCGGAAGGCGATTATCACATTCTCGGGCTGTCGTCCCTACTGACGATGACCATGCCGAACGTAAAGAAAACCATCGATGCATTGAAGGCGGCCGGCCTCAGGGATCGGATCAAGGTGATGGTGGGCGGGGCACCCACCACGGCCGAATGGGCCCAAAAGATCGGGGCGGACGCCTACGCCAAGGACGGACCCACCGCCGCAAAGGTGGCCGCCCAACTGGTCGGAAAATCATGAAACGAACCAAAGGAGAAAAGACCATGGCGAAAATGACGGGTCTTCAACGGGTGCTGACGGCACTCAACATTCAGGAGCCGGATGTCGTTCCCCATTTTGAGCGGGTGGCCAAAACGGTCAGAGAGGCCATCCTGCCGGGGGGGACGGAAGAGGAGTTTATAGAACATATGGATATGGACGGGATCCGATTTGCGGATCGAACCCAATCCTGGAGCTATACCCAGGTGGATGCTTCAAAGCATATCCAGCGGGATCAATGGGGGGGGATGGTGCGGTTCACCACCGAGGATAATCCGATCTGCATGGCGCCCGCGATCAAAACCGAAAAGGACCTGGACACCTACACGGCACCCGATCCCGACGAACCCTGGCGGTACGAATACCTTCAACGGTTGGTCAAACGGTTTAAGGGCGAGCGGGCCATCGTGGTGGGGGCCACCGACATTTTCGCCCTCGGCCGGGAGAATTTTCTGGGGGATGTGGGGTATTTCCGTGCCATGGTCAAAAATCCGGACCTCATCGACCGGGCCAATGCGATCATTCTCGACTATCAACTGCGGTATGTGAAAAACTGCATCGAACTGGGGGCCGATATCATCTGGATCAACGGGGACTGGGCCATGACCGAAAAGCCCATGGTCTCGCGCCGTTTTACCGAACGGTTCCTCGCTCCGCCCCTGAAGCGGCTTGTCGACTTTGCCCACAGTCTGGGGACTCCCTGCATCAAGCATACCGATGGAAATATCTGGCCGATTTACGATGTCATCATCGGCACCGGGGTCGACGGGCTTCATCCCATCGACCCGATGGCCGGGATGGACATCGGCGAGGCAAAAGAAAAATTCGGTCATTCGGTCTGCCTTTGCGGAAACGTCAGCTGCGCCTTCAGCCTGGTGAGCGGAAGTGTCGAGGACGTCCGCCAGGAGACCCGGGAGGTCATCCGAAAAGCCGGAAAAGGGGGCGGGCTCATCTGCATGTCCAGCAATTCGGTGCACTCGGGGGTGAAGCCGGATAACTACGTGGCGATGGTGAAAGCCATCCGTGAGTTCGGTCGCTATCCGCTTTCGTTGGACTGATCGGGCCTGGGAACCGACTTGGGGTGAAAATCCGCTCAAATCTATCCCCCCGATCCCACCAGGTTCGCCTCCATCTCCTCGATAAACCGTTGAATATACCCCATGGCGGTTTCCTGACCGCCGGGCTTGAACACCATGACGGCTTCCACCAGGAAATGCCTGATGCCGCCGTAACGGAGCCGGTTTTTGATCTCGTAGTATTTGCGGGTCAGGCCGTCGGGGACGATCCGGTCTCCCACCAGAAAGCCGTAATAAACCAGAATCCGGTCCTCCCGAAAACGCCCCGTGAATCCTGTCATGCAAATTTTTCCGGAGGGGGTGGACAAACGGACCGGCTCGGTCAGATCCCAGCCGACACCCCGGTAGCAGACCGAAGGCATGTGGGAATCCACCCCGTGGGTATAGAAGGTGTTGTAGAGAATCAGAAAATGGACCGGGGGCCCGGCGTTCCTGCGATAGGTTCGGGACAGCACCAATCGGGAACCGTCCGATTCCGGGACGGTCACCGGGTGGGGTGCACCCCGCCAACCGTTTTGCAGAAAGGGTAGACCGGGGGAGGGAAAAGCCGGCTCGGTGCCGGAAATCCCGGCGCGGATGAGGATGTTGCCGATCCCGGTCAAAAAGAGCAGGCCGCAGACCAGCGCAAATTTTTTCCGATCCCCCATAGGGTCACTTCCGTTCGGCGAGGGACAAAATTTTTGTCATTGCCATCATACCGAGCACCACCAGCGCAAAGACCGCTATGCCTTCGAGGGTATGAAAAAAAGGATCTACGCCGCCGGTGCTTCCACAGGCCGAGATCCAGGCCGTTGCCGTCACCCTCAAGATGTTGGCGATCATGACCAGCGGAAGGGTCAACACCACCAGAAGGATCCGATTTGTGTACCGATGCAGTTTCAGGTGCCCGTAAAAGACCGATAGGGCCAACGCGGCCATCAAGGAATTCAAGCCCGAACACGCATCCGTAACCCCGATGACCCCAGCCCCGATCCGGATCAGGTTGCCCCGGCACTCGGGGGCAAATCCGATAAGATTCAAGGCCCCGCAGGCCGCCCGGGTCACCAGCAGCTTTAAAGGAAATACGGCGGCGTTATAGAGCTTTCCGGGGATCGGAAACGCCAGCACCACAAACCCGATGGGAAACGCCAGGCGGTATGCAAGCCGCTTTCCCCCCAGGTATCCGACGACGGCAAACAGCATGAACGGAAGGCAAAGCTGGGACAGATAATGAACCCCGCCCGCCTGGCCGAACAGATAGAGCGCAGCCCCGATGATGAGCAGATACGGGCGGACCCTGCCGTCTGGGGAGATCGCCGGCTTTTCTTTCCGATGTTCAAGGAAAGCCAGATACGCGGCGCATAAGAAAACCAGCGGCGCATGCTGGTAAAGGGGCAGGGCAAAGACCCCGCGGATCAGGTCGTGGAGGATCGGATAAAAGGCGAACAGAAACAGGCCGAGCAGCAGGGATACCCGCGCCCATGAACCTGCTGCCGTCAGCGGACCGTCTCCCCGGCGATCTGTTTCCGGTACAGGGAAAACCCGATCAGGCCGAATCCCACCAGCATCAGCGCCCAGACCTCGGGTTCGGGAACCGCGGAAAGGGTGGTCTGGTAGGTGGTGGTCATCCAGTAGTCTCTTCTGGGATTGCGCACCCAGTTGGCCAGCTGCTGGCTGGTGGCGAATTCAAAGGAGAAGGTGCCGGTGGCGAACTGGGAAAATTCATCCAGAACCGCAGATCCGAGGGCCCCTTCGTTGAAGGTCTGCAGGTCGATCACCGGACCGAAGTTGAGCACCCCCGTGTTGAAGTCGATGGTTTCGGCCACCACCGAAGCGGTTATATACGGGGTTCCGCCCCACTCGGACCCGATGAAGATGTTGAGCGGGTTGTTTTGCGAGGTGTCGTATTTGGAGGTGGCCAGCGTCCAGATATTGGACCCCGGGGAGGTTTCCGCCACCAGCCGATAGTCAAAGTTTGTCGAATGGGAGGGTATCCAGAGAACCTGGCGGCTTCCCACCAGCGGATCTCCTGCCCCCGCGGAGGTATCCGAAATGGTGGCCGGGTATGCAGCGGTCAGGATGATGCTGGTGCAAACGCTGCATTCCTTAAAAAACTTTAACTCGGCATCCCCTGTGGAGACCGATGGATACGCCACGGCCTCCCCGGCCAAGATCACGACAAATACCAAGGGGATGAGGATCCCTTTCAGGAATATACGTATCGTTTTCATGACGGCGCCTCCGGGTTAGGGTCGTTTGGGTAGTTTTTGTTCGAGTTCGCTTCGATAGATGCCTTCCGGCAGTCCTTGAATGATTTCCGCTGCCTCCTTGAGTGCGGTATCATTTTTTTGGGCCAGGAGCGTGTGGGCCAAATGCCCCAGGACGACCTCGCTTTTGGGCTCCAGCCCCAACGCATCCCTCAAGTGGTGTTCCGCGTTCATGAGATCGCCTTTTTTGAAATAGTACCAGCCGATGGTATCTTTGATACCGGGTTCCGCGTCGACCGTTTTCAAAAAATAGATCAGATCGTCGGCCTTTTGGGGGGCATTCATCTGCTCGATGTAGAGCCAGGCCAACTGGTTCGATACCAGAATATTTCCGGGTAGTCGATCCAGCAGGCCACGATATATATTTTCGGCAACATGGTGAAGTTTGTTGAATTCCAAACGGGCCCCGATATTCAATACCAGGTTGACGTCCTGGGGATTTTGCCCAAGGGCTTTTTTGAAATGGGATACGGCATCTTCCGATCTTCCCTTCAAGATCAGCAGATCGGCCAGGGTAAAATGAAGCTGGCCGTCTTCGGGTTTCTGCTTGATCCATTGGCCCGCGAGGCTGACGGCCTCATCGAGTTTTCCATTTTTGGCCAGCAAGTCGAGATAGGTCCGGACCACCTCCGGATTCTCGGGGTTGTTTTTCAGGTTCTCTTGAGCCACGGCCAGTGCAGCGCTTCGATCTCCCCGGACAGGGTCCGCTGCGGCCAGTTTGGTTTTTAAGAAAACCGCCTGGGGGTCGAGGGCCATCGCCCGGCGGTAGGCCGTTTTTGCCTTGTCGGCCTGATTGAGCCCCAGATAGATGTCTCCGATCAGAATCAGTGCGCCGAAGTTTTTCGGCTGAACCGCCAGGAGCGCCTCCAGGTGATCTTTGGCGGCCTCGATCTGTCCTCTTTTAAAGAGGACATCCCCGAGAATCAGGTGGGCGGTATGCGCGTTTGCATCCAGCGCCAGTGTTTTGAGCGCGCTCTGCTGGGCCAGAAACAGGAGCCCTTCCTGCCAGTACAAGGAAGCGATCAACAGGTGGGGCCTGGGGGAATCGGGCGCCAGCTCGATAACCTGTTTCAAGGTGGTGATCGCCGCGGTGCGATCCCCGGACATCTGTTCATGCTGGGATTTGAGTTGCAGCGCCAGCAGGTTTTTCGGCCCTTTGTCCAGCAGGCCGTCGATCACGCGCTTGGCCTCATCGGGTTTTCCGGCAAACATCAGCGCTTGGCCCAGGTCATAGGCGATGATGGGGGTGTCCGGTTCGAGCCGGAGGGCTTCCTGAAAATGAGCGATGGCCTCCGAAAACGCCTGGCGGCTGGAAAGGAACTGGCCATAGGCATAACGGACTTCCGGGTTTTGGGGATATCGATCGACGGCCTGGTCCAGGAGGGTTTTCGCTTTGGATTCGTCCCCGGCATGCTGATAAAACTTGGCCAATCGAATCATCAGGTCCGCATCCATCGACCCGGGCAAAATCTCCCCGATCATCTCAAAGGCCTTTGCCCGATTTCCATTTTTCAGGTGGAGTTGCGCCAGATGGATGATGGATTTTGCGTGGGGTTTC
>ENA-OSEO01004275-OSEO01004275.1-sediment-metagenome-genome-assembly--contig:-NODE-4275-length-15330-cov-3.598767_pt1 | contig 15330 bp, 10 predicted proteins | sample MGYA00237883_ERZ534232 | MGnify/ENA metagenome assembly ERZ534232 | reverse complement strand
CAATGGTCTACGGCCTGGGCGAGACAACGGCGGATCGAGTACAGCACCTGTTGAACATCCGCGATCTCCAGGATCGCACGGGCGGCTTCCGAGCCTTCATCCCGTGGAGTTTTCAGGCGAACCACACCCGGCTCTCCGAGCGGCCCCAGAGCGGAGTGGACTACCTCCGCATGGTCGCCCTGTCCAGGCTGGTCCTCGACAATGTGGATCATGTGCAGGCAGGCTGGGTCACCGAAGGGCCGTACATGGCCCAGATCGCCCTGACCTTCGGCGCGGACGACTTCGGTGGTGTCCTCATGGAGGAGAGCGTCGTCAAGGCGACCGGCATCAGCCACACCGTAACGGCGGAGCAGGTCATCGCACTGATTGCGGAAACGGGGATGACCGCCGCACAACGAAACACCGAATACGAGATCGTTCGAACGTTTGACAAACAAAGGACGCTCAAGAGCGCATGACACCGCCCACGACGGAACATAAAACGATTCTACTGACCGGTATCACAGGATCCATCGGGAGTTGGATGGCCCGAACGATCCTGGAGGACGGCGCCCAGATCGTCGCTGTCGTTCGAGGCGAGACGCCATCGGCCGCGACCGCCAGGGCTCGAAATGCGCTGGCCGTCGTCGGTGCCGATGGATATGTGGATCGGGTTCGCACCGTGTGTGGGGACATCCGCGACGAGAAACTCGTGGGACGGCTCCTCCATGAAGCAAGGGATGCATCACGCATCGTGCACTGTGCCGGCGTCGTGGAATTCGGGCAGGAATTTGCCGAGTTGAGCCGCCGGGTCAATGTAGAGGGAACCGGCAACGTTCTGACGCTCGCCGAGAGGCTGAAGGTTCCCTTTGGCCATTTCAGCACGGCTTACATTGCCGGCACCAGGCAGGGACGGGTCTTCGAGCACGAGACCTGGGTGGGGCAACGTTTTCACAATCCGTATGAATTCTCGAAGTGCCAGGCCGAGACGCTCATCCGGGGCTGGGCGGCCCGAACGGGCCTCAATGCATTCGTGCTCCGGCCAAGCATCGTTGTTGGCGACTGCCACGAAGGCCGCATCGTGCACTTCGACGGGCTGTATAACTTCATGCGGCTGCTCGATAGCGTCTCCGAAGCCATCGGAGGCCGCGGGTTTCGCGTCGTAGCCAGCCCGGCCGCGACTAAGAACCTCGTCCCAGCCGACTATGTGGCTCACGCCGCCTGGCACATTCTCAAGGCCGGCCGCCCGGGAACGTACCATCTCACGAATCCAGACCCATTGCCGCTGTCGACACTGCGGGACATTTTCGTCGATCTGTTCGCCATTCCCGGGACCAGACTCGTGTCGGAAGAGGAATTCCGCCGGAGAACGCCGGACAGATTCGAGGCCATGTATCGAAAAGCAACAGCCCAGTATGCGGCATACCTGGCGGCAGAGCCGCTCTTTGACCGCACGAACACAGATACGGCCCTCCGGGATGCGTCCTTGGCGCTCCCCAAGATGAATACGGCCTTTTTCGGGCGGTTGCTCGATCATGCCCGACAAGCCAGGTGGGGCAAGGCGAACGAGGAGGCTTCCCTCCAAGCGCAGAGCCGGGAAGGATTTGTGCAGCAGTACTTCGAGAGCTTCCTGGTGGACAAGATGCACAAGCAGTTGCTGCCCAACCTTAAGCGTCTGACCGCGAGTTGCCGGATCACGGTCGAAGATGTCCCCGGCCAGTCCTGGTCCCTGAAGATCGACCAAGGCCGGCTGGTGGAGATCTCCGAGAATGGCATGATTTGCCAGTGTTCGTTCTCCCTCCACAGCGACACCTTCACCGCGATTGTCTCCGGCCGACTGGCCCCCCCACAGGCGTTTTTCCAGAAAAGAGTCAACATCGAAGGCGATGTCGAAACAGGCCTGAGACTGGCCACGGTTCTGGCGGCGTTCTTCAAGAAATGGCCCTATGGCCTGGAGACTCGCCATGGGGGATAGATGCACGGGGGTCTTCGCGGGCAAGAGCCGATGGATCGCGGTGGTCTGTCTGTGTAGTGTCGTAATTCCCGTCAACTGGCTACGGCACGCGCGCATCGACAACTCGATCGAGGTCTGGACGGGAACGAGGAGCGAGGCGCACCGAACCTATCACCAATTCCTGCAGAAATACGGAAACGAAGAGTACGTGGTGGTCGCGGGCGAGGCGCAGGACCCGCTCTCGCAGGACGCGTTAGCCTTTCAGAGCAAGCTGGCTTCGCGTCTACGACAGATCGAGCGGGTGGATGGCGTTCTGGATATCACACAAGCGGCTGATGCCTTCCGACGGCACGGACCCGAGGACTGGGAGAGCTTGCTTCGCAACAACGCATTCTTTCGGAACCTCCTGCTTGGCGAAGACGGGCACACGTTCGGCGTCATCACCTGGCTTCCCCGAATCGATGATCCCTCCGAGCGGAAGGTCGTGGTCGAGCAGATCGAGTCGGTGGTTGCCGAGGTCGCTGGCGACACAATGCAGGTGCATTTAGCCGGGACGCCCCTGTTGAATGTAGCCCTCGACCGTGGCTCGCAAGAGGCCTCGCGGCGGATCCTGCCCGCAGCACTGATCGTTTCCTTGATTATCCTGGCGGTCGTTCTGAGACGCTTCGCGGGCGTAATCGCCGTGATTTGTGCGGTGGGCGTCACTACCCTCTGGACCGTCGGCCTGATGGTTCTGGTCGGCAGGACCTTCAACATGGTGACCGTCACGCTGCCTTCACTGCTGACCGTTCTATCGCTCTCGGCCGGGATTCACATCGTGCTTCGTCTCCAATCGCTTCTGGCGGAAGTAGAAGACCGCCGAGCCGCGGTGCGCCGCACCATCTGCGAGGTGGCGCCCGCGATCTTCCTTTCGAGTCTCACCACTGCCGTCGGATTCGGCTCGCTGATGGTGTCGGACATGCGGCCGGTGGCGGATTTCGGATTGTTCGCCGCCGTCGGGATGATGTTCTCGTTCTTCTTCAACGTCGCCGTCGTACCGGGGGTCCTCTCATGGCTGCACGCAGGCAGCATCACGGTTGCCGCAAGAACCACCCATTGGACGGCACCGCTGGGGCGGGCTGTCGCGTCGCGCAGAAGGTGGTTCCTGGGGGCAGCGGTTGCAGCACTTGCTCTCTCCCTGTTACTCATGACCGGGCTGCGCGTGGAGTCCAACGTGCTGAAGTTCTTCCCGACGGATTCGAGAATCAGCCAGGACTACAAGTTCATCGGCGAGCGGCTCACGGGCTTGTACACGATCGAGCTGGACGCCGTGACCGAAGAGAAGAACGGAAGCACCTTGCTCAAACAGATCGAACAGCTCGGTGCCGATCTGGCCGCACGCCCCGAGGTGGCGCAGGTGATTCACTACAAGAACATCGCGACCTCTCTCGATGCGATCCGTCAGTCTGCTCTCGTCGGGATGGCCGGAGCCTCGGAGAACCCACTCAAGCTCCTGGCAAGGAAGTATCGGCATACTGGCGGCGGTCAGATTTCGCTCCGCATGTCAATTCTCGTGCGCGCAATGTCGGGTACGGACTTTTATGCGCTGATGGATTTCGCCAGGCAGAAGACCGTACAGCGTCTCTCGCCTTCGGCGACATACACTCTGACCGGCGTGGTCCCCCTGCTGAACGCCGCCCAGCACTCGCTCATCATGACGCAAGTACGCAGTTTCGCCTCGGCCGCGATCACAGTGTTGGTCCTGATTGGTTTGTTCTTCCGGTCCGTGAGGGTCTTCCTCGTAGCCTCCCTCCCGAATCTTCTACCGACCACGGTCTTCTTCGCGGCGATGGCGATCTTGAATATCCCGCTCGACACCGCCACGGTCATGATCGCGGGCGTGGCCATCGGCATCGCCGTGGACGACACCTTTCACTTCTTCTCCTGCTATCGCGAGGCCAGATTGTCCGGGCAGGACAGTCCGACGGCCATCTACAACAGTTTCCGCCATACCGGGCGAGCCATTCTGTTCACGTCTCTGGTCGCGACGGCGGGTTTTGTCATTCTTCTGCTGGCGAAGTTCAAACCGATTCAGTATTTCGGCCTGTTGGCCGGTGTGACCATGATCGCAGCCAGTGCGGCTGATTTCCTCGTGCTGCCGGCCTGCGTAGCGTTCGTGAATCTGTGGGATCGGGGGAGGCAGAACGCATGAGCAAAACCTCGCCATTCGATATGAGGCTTAAGCGGGTCCTGCAAATTCACTTCGACGCCGAGCATGGCACGCGCTACTGGCTCGATAGGCAGAAGGAACTGGCGATCGACGCCCTCCAACGCGTTCGATGTGTGGAGGATCTCGCCATCCTCGGGCCGACGGATGAGGCAGTCCTCGCCGAACGACCCATCGAGGATTTCATTCCGCAGGCGTTTCACAGACACAGCGACTATGTTCTGGCCGAAACAGCCGGGACACTGGGTCGGCCCAAAACCGCCGTGCACAGGGCTGACGAATTCGAGACGGCATTCGTCACGCCCTTCGTCAAGGCAGCTCGCCGGGTAGGCTTTCCCCGCGGCGGACACTGGCTGTTCATCGGGCCGACAGGCCCCCACATCATCGGCCGTGCGGCACGGCGCTGCGCCAAAGCCCTCGGCGCTGCGGACGCGTTTACGGTGGACTTCGATCCCCGCTGGGCCAAGAAGCTCCCAACGGGGAGCTTCGCCGCACAACGCTACCTGGAGCACATTCAGGAACAGGCCCTTGGCGTCCTCGAAATCCAGACCATCGAAGTCCTCTTCGTAACGCCCGCCGTTCTGACCGGTCTGACCGAGAGAATCAGCAAGGCCGGGCGCATGGCCATTCGCGGGATTCACCTGGGGGGGATGACCGCGTCGGCCGATTTCATGGCTCGCACGGCGGATATGTTCCCCAACGCAGTGATCCTCTCCGGTTACGGCAATACGCTCCTGGGAATGATGCCGCAGTTGCAATACTCGCAGGAGAGCGGCTTCGACTACTTCCCCTATGGCGACCGCCTCATCGTAAACTTGATTCCTCCGTTCGAAGAGGGGGACGCCCCGGACATCGCCGCCCACGTGGATTACGGCCGGCGGGGACGAGTCATGGCCCATCGCTTGGATGAAATGCAGTTTCTGCCCAATCTGATTGAGCGTGATACAGCGGTGCGAATTCCGCCGCTACCCGAAGCCGCCAGCGATGGCTTCGTACAGGACGGCCTTCGCGATCCGCAGCCGATTATCAGTGAGACCGTCAAGCCTGCGATAGGATTGTACTGATGCCACAGACTGTATTGGAAGAGTGCGTGACCTTTTCGAGGGGAGCGTTTCGTCTCCGGGGCATCCTGTCCTACCCGGACGAGCAAGAGCCCGAGCACGCGGTGCTGTTGTGTTCTCCGCATCCGCATTTTGCGGGCGACATGCACAACAACGTCATCTGTGCCGTTGCTCAGCGTCTTGCAACTCGGTGCGCCGTCTTGCGATTCGACTATCGAGGCGTCGGAGGAAGCGAGATTGTCCTGCCTCCCGATGTATCGACTTTCGACTACTGGACCGAGATCGAGGAGACGAAGGATTACCGCGATGCCGTCGCGGATGTCGGAGCGGCCGCCGCGATGCTGCTGACGACAACCGAATCGCTTGGCGTGAGTCTATCGGTCGTCGGTTACTCCTTCGGCGCAGCCACGGGCATGCTCTTCGCTTATCGCCATCACCGTGTGCAGAGCATGGTGGCAGTGGCCCCGCCGCTTGGCAAGGTCTCCTTCGCATTTCTCTCGGACTGCGCCAAGCCCAGTCTCCACGTGATCGGGAAGAAGGACTTCCTGTACACAGAGGGGAAAATGGTAGAGTATCGTCGGTCCATTGGATCAGCAGCCAGAGTTGTCATTCGGGAGGACGCAGACCACTTCTTTCGAGGCGATGAAGACGCGCTTGCAGGGCAGATCGAGAACTATGTGCTTGGCGCATCAACAGCATAGAACAAAAGGAACCATCATGGGTCTTGAGAAGAAACCCGAGATTCTCGCTCCGGCCGGCACGTTGGATGGAGTCCACATGGTCATCGACGCGGGCGCGGACGCCGTCTACGTCGGCGGCAAGGATCTCAACATGAGGCAGCACCGGGCGAGCTATAACCTGACCGAGTCCGAGATTGCCGAGGCCATCGAGTTAGTCCACAGCGAGGGCAAGAGACTCTACTTCACGCTCAACAGCCTGGTGTTCGACGCGCAAATCTCGCAGCTCCGTGAGGTCCTGGCCATGCTTGGCCGGGTCGGGCCGGACGCCATTATCGTCCAGGACCTGGCCGTCGCGAGCCTCGCCAGGGAGATCTGCGTGCACATCCCGCTCCACGCCAGCACGATGATGAACGTGCACAACGCGGAGACGGCCCTGAGTCTGAAGATGATGGGGTTCGTGCGAGTCATTCCTTCCCGCGACATCCCACTCCACGAGATTCGCCGCATCGGCGAGCGATCGGGCCTGGAGATGGAGTGCTTCGTTCATGGCGACATGTGCATCTCGCAGAGCTCACAATGCTACCTGAGCGGGATCCTCTTCGGCGACAGCTCCAACTGCGGTCGCTGTATGAAGCCCTGCCGCTGGCCGTGGAAGCTCGCGGTGCGCCAGGGCAAGGGCGAGTCTTTCGATCAGCCCGACGGCTACCTGCTGGCCCGCAAGGACCTATGCATGCTGCCGCACATCCCCGCGATGATCCAGAATGGGATTACCTCTCTGAAGATCGAGGGCCGGATGCGGACGGCTGAGTTCCTTGCCCCGGTGGTGGCCTTGTATCGCAAGGCGGTCGACGTCTATTTCGAGGACCCCGCGGGCTACGCGACAAACGCGGGCGACATGCAGAAGCTCTTCGCGCAGCGGGTCCGCGAGATGACGACTGCGCACATGTTCGCCAATCCCGGCAGCGAGGGGGTGGACATCACCGGCAAGCGCGAGCCTCGCTTCTTCAGCCACGGATCGCCGGCGCCGCAGTTGACCGTCGGACAAGATACTGCCTCGCAGCCCCTTGTGAGAAGCCCGGAGCTGATCGTCCACGTCTCCACTCTGGCGGCAGCCGAAGCCGCTGCCGAAGCCGGCGCCAACGCGGTTTACTTCTGCGGCGAGGGTTATTCTCTGCACGGTGGGCTTGCCTCGGTTCAGGAGATCGCCGGTTTTGTCCGCAGAGCTGCCCAGGACGGCGTCCGCACCGGCGTGATGATGCCGCATGTCTGCGACGAGCGAGACATGACTGAATGGAAACAGCGCCTGAGGCAACTCGTCGCACTTGGAAATGTTACCGTAGGCGTGTCTAATCTCGGGGGTCTCCAGACGGCCCGCGATCACAGATGCCGCGATCTCCTCGCCGACTACCCGTTGAACGCGGCCAATTCCATCGCGGCCGACGAGCTTTCCACCCTGGGCGCACACCGCATCACGGCCTCCGTCGAGCTGACCTTCGAGCAACTATCCCAGTTCACAAAGTCCGCGCGGATGCCTGTTGAGGCTATCGGTCAGGGTCCAGTCTGCGGCATGTTGCTGGAGCATTGTGTCCTGGTAGCCGCCAGCGGGCAGAATCCGCAAGGCGTCTGCTCGATGCCGTGCCGACGGGGTATCTATGCCTTGCAGGACACCACGTCGCAGGTCTTCCCCCTGGAAACAGACCGGCGGTGCCGCAATCATCTCTTCACGGCGGCGGATGTCTGCGTGTTGCCCAACCTTGGGAGAATCCTCTCACTGGGTATCTCCGGCCTACGGATCGAAGGCCAGTTGGACAAGCCGGAGACTGTCGCAGCCGTGACCCGTGTGTATCGCGAAACGCTGGATCGTCTGCGCGACGGACGAGCCGCGGATGTTGCGGAAGCACTCTCAAGAATCTCCACGGCGACGGGTCGGCCGCTCAGTGACGGCCCCTTCGATTTCCAGTCCGCCGCCATCAGGGAGAAGGAGAACGAACTTGCCCGAGCGTGAATCCATAGGCCCGGACGCCATTGTGGCGAAGAAGCAGCGGTACCTGATTCCCTGCTCGTACCACTTCTACAAAGCCCCGCCGCAGATCGTGCGCGGCCAGGGGATCTACGTGTTCGATTCGGAGGACCGTCGATACATGGACCTGTACTCCGGCGTCAGCGTCCATGCGCTGGGTCACTGCCACCCGGAGATGGTCGAAGCCATCTGCGAACAGGTCCGGACCCTGCAGCACACGAGCACGATCTATCTGACGGAGCCGATTGTGAATCTGGCGGAGGATCTCGCCGGAGTCCTGCCCGGGCAACTGCGCCGGACGTTCTTCTGTTGCAGCGGCAGCGAGGCCAACGAAGGTGCGGCACTACTGGCAACGCTCCACACCGGGCGCAGCGAATTCCTCGCCTTCCAGAACGGCCTGCACGGTCGCACGAAGCTTGGCATGAGCCTGACGGGGCTCGGCTTCTGGCGAACGGACCCGAATCCGATCGGGGGGATCGTACACGTTCCGCCGCCGCACTGTCGATGCTGTCCCTTTGGGCGTAGCTATGGGCAATGCCAGTACGAGTGCGTCGTGGCGGTCGAGACCGCTATTCGCACAGCCACCAGTGGCAAACCTGCCGCAATGTTCGTCGAGCCGGTGCAGGGCAACGGTGGCATCATGGTCCCGCCGCCGGAGTACTTCCCGAAGTTGCGCGACGTGCTGAGCAAATACGGCGCGTTGTTGATCGCCGACGAGGTGCAGACTGGCTTGGGACGCACGGGCAGGATGTTCGCCATGCAGCACTGGAACGTCACACCCGACATCATCACCGGGGGCAAGGCCCTGGGCGGCGGTACGCCCATCGGCTATTTCTCCACGACAGATGAAATCGCTTCCAGCTACACGAGGCCCGGCGCCTCGACCTTCGGTGGCAACCCCGTGACCGCCCAGGCGGGCCGCAAGTTCCTGGAGATCCTTCGGCGCGATGCACTCGTCGAACGCTGTGCCCACCTGGGACGCCTACTACAGAATCGGCTCATGGAATCAGCCGAGAAGTCCGATATAATTGCAGACGTTCGTGGTCTCGGATTGATGATTGGGGTCGAGATCGCGACGCAAGGAACAGAGCCCGCGTCTGAACGGACAGATCTCCTCCTGGAGCGGATGAAGAACATGGGGTATCTGCTGGGCAAGACCGGGCCAGGTCGTAACGTTCTGACGTGGATGCCCCCGTTGATCGTTCAGGAACAGGAACTCCTGGAGGCCGTCGAAGCCTTTGAGAACGCCCTGCAAACTCTGTGATTCTCGCAAGAGACTGCTCGTCCAGTCCCTACTTGCCGTGGCGGGGATGGCCATTCTTGCTGCAAGCTGTGCATCCTTCAAGCACCTCACGCATGTGAGCAATACGTTCCCACGAGCCAAGGACTGCGGCAAATGCCACGTCGATATCTACCATGAGTGGTCTCAGTCGGACCACGCGCACGCCTACACAAACCCGCACTTTCGATCAGCGACGAACGGGTGTGCTTTTGAAGAGTGTCTGAGCTGTCACGCACCTGAGCCCACGCTGACGACTCGTACCCCGTCTGTCCGCGCGACGGGCCGCGGAGAAGGCGTTACCTGTGTTGCCTGCCACCTCGATCAGCATGAGCTGCGTGGTCCCCTGGAGCCGACAGGCAAGGTTCACCCGCATCCCACCGGGGTCCGTCCGGATGTCTACTACAACGCCGGGATCTGCGGCCGATGTCATGAAGGCACGTTCGAGGACTGGAACTCCGTCCAAGGCGACAAGCAAACGTGTCAGCAATGCCACATGACGCCCGTCACCAGGAAGGTCACTCAGGCCACCGGCGGCATTTCCAATATCCTGGTGTCCATGGAAAAGCAAGTTCCGCAGAGACGACACGGTTTCACGATTCTCGACAGCATCCCGTCACGGGAACTCCTCGGTCTGACACTCGAGTCCTCAGGCCAGTCACTGAACGTCTCCATCCGGAACGATCTGCCTCACAACCTCCCGACGGGCGACTTCGGCTTTCGTGTCCTAACTCTGGAAGTCTTTGGGATCGACGCCGAGGGGAATGCGACGCTCGCCCAGAAGTGGGAACTGGCGAAGGAGTCGGCTACGGCCATCGCTCCACAAGAGGTACGGGCATGGTCTCTGAAGGCCGACGGTCGCTTTCGATCCGTCCGGGCCATTCTGACGCGACGCAGCTATGACGACGAGACCCTCTTGCTCGCCGAAACCCAGGTGGAGGTGGCGAAGCCATGAAGAAGGAGACGATTCGGCGCTTCGCCCGGGCGGAGTTGTGGCTGCACTGGAGCCACGCGATCCTGTACCTCGCGTTGTTCGGCTCGGGCACACTCTTGTTGCTCAGCCGAATCCTCGACGAACCAATCGTGCCCCGGGAGATTCTCAGGAGCCTGCACCGGGCAGCCGGGATCACGATAGTCGTGCTTCTGGCTCAGACGTTGCTGTTGAGCATCGTCGCGGACTCGTTCCGCTGCTTGTGGCGCACGCTGGCGCAATGTCTGCGGTGGCGGTGGTCGGATGTCGTCTGGCTCATCAAGGTCCCCCTCAACATGCTTACGAAACGCGTGACGCTGCCACCGGCGGATCGCTTCAATGCGGGCCAGAAGCTGCACGTACTGGTGGTTTTCGCCGCATTGGCTGGCTTTTGTGCCTCCGGCCTATTGATGATGCTGGTGCCCGGAGCGATTGGGCCGTGGATCATTCACCTGATCTGTTTCGTCCCCGCCGCCGCCTTCCTGGCGCTGCATCTGTTCCTGTCGCTGGTGAATCCGGAAACGCGTAAGGCCCTGCCGTCGATCTTCTCAGGGCATATGTCGCTCGATCTCGCCCACCGGCATCATGGCCTATGGGCCGGCAAGAGCGAATCACAGGATCATCCCTCCTACGTGTCCCTGCGCGTAGTGCTGGTCACCACCGTGCTGCTGTGTTTCGCCGCCGCGATTGTCGTGGCAGGCTACGGACCGGCGACAGTCTACGAGGCGGCCAAGACCACCGTAGCGCACCGGGGCACGAATGCGGTCTCGCCGGCTCCGCTCTCCCGGGCCCACGGGGGCGAAAGCTCACGTATCGAACACTGTGCAGACTGCCACGTGTTGACGGCATCGCCGCCCTTGGACAAGTGCCTTATTTGTCACACCGAGATTGCCGCGCGAATGGCGGATGCATCCGGTTTCCATGGTGGGCTGTCCGGCGCGTGCAGGCAGTGTCATCCGGAGCACAAAGGCGTCGATGCCTCTCTCGTGTCGTTGGACCAGCGGACATTCAATCATGGCGTCGCCAATTTTCACCTGGATGGCAAGCACCAGAGCGTTCCATGCGAAAGTTGCCACGAGCGGAAGGCCGGCCCGGATGGGCTCGTCCGAATGCAGTACATCGGACTCGATCATAAGAGCTGCACAAGCTGCCACCAGGATCCACATAACGACTCGCGCACCGGCGACTGCCTGACCTGCCACACGATGCAGGGCTGGCGACGCGATGGTCTGACGTTCGATCACGGCCGCGACAGTGAGTTTGCACTCGTGGGCGCCCACATCAAAGTCGATTGCGAGAAGTGCCATCCCCGCCGGATGACGGATGGCCAAGTGCAGGTCCGGCTGTTCGACGTCGGCAAGTCCTGCCGAGATTGCCATGCAGACCCCCACGGCGGACAATTCGAAGCCACATGCGATCACTGCCACACGGAGCACGGTTGGACCGGTCGCGGGCTGGCATCCTTCCACGGACCTGGATCGGCGTTCCCGCTCCAGGGCCGGCACACAGACGTTCGGTGCAACCAGTGCCACCGTATTCCCGCGGAGGGTCAAAGACTCGCCGAGGCCCAATTCGCAGAGACGGCGACGGCCTGCAAATCGTGCCACCGGGACCCGCACCGCGGACAGTTCCCAGAAACCTGCGACCAGTGTCATACCGAGCAGGGATGGACGGGGCGTTGGCTGGTGACATTCCACGGCTCCGCATCTTCCTTCCCGCTGCAAGGCAAGCACGCGAATGTCCGCTGCGATCAATGCCACCGCATTCCCGAAGGCGGCTCCAGGCTTGCGGACGCGCAGTTCGCCGGCCTTGGCACGGACTGCCGGTCGTGCCACGCAGACCCTCACGTCGGCCAGATGAGCTCCATGTGTGGCACGTGCCACACCGAGACAAGCTGGACTGGCAATGGCCTTGTGTTTTCGCACGCGCAGCACACGTCGTTTCCTCTCGACACGCTGCATTCCACAGCGGCCTGCTCCGTCTGCCATGGCCAACAGGAGAAGCAGTACCGTCCTCTGCCGCACGAATGTGGAGCGTGCCACACGGCACAGCAAGACGCCATGCGAGGTGTGTCCGCCGTGCTCTCCGGCCCTCCCGACCCTCATAACGGACGGCTCTCCTGCACGGACTGCCACGATCAGAACAAGGCGCGACAGAGCCACACGGAGTATGCCGCCAGATGTGCCACCTGTCACAGTCGCCGATATACTGGTCTATTCTACCGCTGGGCGAGTGCTCTTGACGAAAGACGCGCCTTGATCCGACGAGACCTGAAACATCTCGAGGACCTCGACGATGCAAGAAGGCTCCAACGTGAGCGCATTCTGGAACATGCTGCCGCGGTGGGTTTCCATAACCTGAGTCTGACTCTGGAGATCTTGCGAGCGGCAAGTCCGACACCCGCGGAGAACGCCCCGTAGGCGAGCACAAAGCCTTCGACCAACAAGAATGGCGATCGTTGGCCAGTCCTTTGGAAGCACGTGGACATGCCAGCCCAATACCGCCGGCCCTGGTACGACAGCGCTATTTGAGCTCAAAAGTATTGGGGGACTGATCCGGTGATTCTCCTACGAGAAGACATATCGGAGAATCTGGAGATGACCTCAGAGCAGATTGCTTCGTTACAACCGGCGTTGGCGAAGCTGTTGGCGTGGTTTCGCCCGTATTTTGAACGCGGCAAGACCTTCCGGTATTTGGTGAAGTACATCCTGGGCCTGCTGTACACGGATAACGACCCGCAGAATCCGTTTCGCTGTGTGTTGGCCAGCGATCTGTTCCTGCCCGACGCTTGGGCCAACGACCCACAGCGCTGCCAGGAGGCGGGGATTCCGGAAGAGCTCCGGCATCGCCCCCAATGGCAAATTGGCCTGGAACAGGTTCGCCAGGCGATCCGCGAGGGGATTCGGTTTTCGTTTCTGACAGCGGAGGAGGACTACGGCAAAGCCCCCCAGTCTTGGTTGGATCTGGATGCCCTGGGCCCGCGGGCGGTGGCGGAAGTCCCCAAGAACTTCCTGGCCCACGAAACCCAGCGGCTGCGGGGGGAAGAATCCGCAGATCACGTTGAAACCGGTGGCGGAGGCGGTGAACATCCTGGCTGGGAAGGTCTGGAACCGCCGGCCCCACTCGTGGGCCTTGTTGCAGCCGCGGTGTGAGTACTATCAATGGCGCAATCAGCTCTCGTATGAAAGTCGAAAACGGACCCAGCGCCGCCACGGCAACCCACTGGACTCCTCATAGCGATGTCGTAGTAGTACAGCTTGCCTCTAATCTTCTTGCAGTACTAACCCATCGGATGTAGAGTGAGCGCGAACTTGTTCGGGTGCGTCTTTCGCCTGGAGTCGTGGTGTGTCACGGACCTTATCCTCGACAGTTCTGACAGATCTCACAAGTACGGGGCCATTGTACTTGGCGCATCGGTTGTAGTCGCAGGAGCGATCTTCAAGAAGATTTGCCATAACTGCTTTGTTTGAAGGCACTTAGGGCTCGTAGCTCAGCGGTAGAGCAGGGGACTCATAATCCCTTGGTCCAAGGTTCGAATCCTTGCGGGCCCAGTACGGATATTCCTCGATGCGGATGTCGATCCAATCGCCTCAACCGAGCTTCTCGGGGATCTCCTTCATCGGTCCCATCCACCGCAGTTCGCGCTCGATGTCGTCGTGCATGCGGTATTTCTTTGTCACCTCCGCCAGCTTGGGTCCGCGGATGTCGATCTTGGCCAGGTCTGTCTGGCCCAGGCCGACGTGGGCACAGAAACCGAGGTACCCTACCCAGTCGGGATTTAGACCCATGACCTCGACGCCCACGCGATCGGCGGCCACATAGTCCGTGGAGGCAACAGCGATTCTGGAAGGGACGAGCGTGCCGCTGCCGGGCCCATTGCCTTCCATGCCCTCCCAGCCGTCCAGCACAGTCGCCCCCCAGTACGGCTGGAGTTTCTGGGCCGTAAGGGCGATGTCCACATGGGTCTGACGCACACCGCCGTGATAGAGGCGCTTGTCGTTCCACCGCTGGCTCTCCGCGCGAGCGCTGTGTAGAGGCGCACCCAGGGCCATGTTCTTGAGAGAGAGCGTGGCCACCACCGTGTTGTGGGTCTTGAGTATGGCGGAACAGATGACATAGGCATCCGGATCGAGCAGCCGGGCCGCCAGGCGGACCGGTACCATGTGCAGATCGCCATTGAGGATCGCGCCCATCTCGTACCGGCCCTCCTCGTTCAGATCGACCAGGCTGACCTCGAGCGGCTTGTGCTCCGGGGCGATCTTGGCATAGCCAAAGTTGTCGAACCCCTCCGTCGTGAAACCCGCGGAGGACTCGGCGATCGCGACCGGTCCCTGGAACCGCGGCGCGAGGAAATCCAGGATGCCGTGGAGGGCGTCCGCGTGCGTCGAGGCAAGTTGATTGCGCGTGCTCACCATGTTCGGCTTGATGACCACGCGTTTCTTGCTCTTGAGGACGGGCAGGATCTGGTCTTCGATGGCCACCAGTGCGTCACAGATGTTCTGGCGACGGCTCGCGCCGTTGGTCACGGAGACTACCGGCCTGCGGTCGGATGCGGCAGCCATGAGCGGCGGCCGACCGGTTCGCTCCTGCGAGCGGAGCAAACTCGTGGAGACGCCGGATACCGCGGCGGCGTAGAGGAAATACCTGCGAGAGAGCTGGTGTTCGTGCATATCGTGTCCTTTCGATTCTCCATGTTCGGTTCTGGCGGAGCCTGCGGGGCATGCACCGCGCCGGCCGAATCAAGAGACTACTCCACAGCAGGATTTCAGGCAAGGCCTATCATGTTCCGGCGGTGCTGCCCCGCCGGAGACTCTCGACGGATTTGTGGAGCGCGTTGGCAATGTGCTGGATATCGCGGCGAAAGTCCAATACACTTCGCGATCGGATAGAAATGAAGGAGCAACGCGGATGAATGGCAGAACGATCGGAATAGGATTCCTGGTCACGGCGGCCTTCGCCTCCTGTGCATGGGGACAGATGGGCCGGCGCTGGCCGTCGGAAAAGAAGGTGATTGCCGACCCGGTCACCGGGGTTTCGCTCAGTTTCCTGACCACCGATCCGGCCAACGATGCCAAGATCTACCAGACCCACCAGCAATGGACCGCCGACGGCAAATGGCTGATCTTCCGCGGGGATCGCGGTACCGGCGAGCAAGCGTTCGCGGTCAATGAGGAAACCGGC
>ENA-OSEO01004273-OSEO01004273.1-sediment-metagenome-genome-assembly--contig:-NODE-4273-length-15332-cov-3.848443_pt1 | contig 15332 bp, 14 predicted proteins | sample MGYA00237883_ERZ534232 | MGnify/ENA metagenome assembly ERZ534232 | reverse complement strand
CACCGTCCGCCTTGCCGATGACCACCCGCGCGGTGGTGCCTTTCATTTCCCCGGAATCAAACACATGGGGTCGGGCCTCGGTATAGGGCATGATTTTCATCGGTTCTCCTTTCATTTATCGTCCAGCGCCATCTTTCCCGGATTCAGGATGTTGTTGGGATCGATCATCCGTTTTAGGGAACGCATCAGGTCCATGGCCACCGGGCTGTGCTCCAGCCGCATAAACGGGGCTTTGGAAAGACCGATGCCGTGCTCGGCCGTAAGCGACCCGCCCAGCGCGATCGCGGTCTTGAAGATGTCGTCGACGGCCGCTTCCACCCGCTTGACCTCCTCGGGGTTGGTGCTGTCGAAACTGATCACCGGATGCAGGTTTCCATCTCCGAGGTGGCCCACCGTGGGAATTTTCAAATTGTACTTTTCGGCGATCCGCTCGGTGGCCTTCAGCATCTCCGGTACCTTGGACATGGGCACCGACAGGTCCTCTGCAATCAGGTTGTTGTTGATCAACGCGACCACCCCGTAGGCCGATTTTCGGGTCACCCACAGGGCCTTGGCCTCTTCCGGGGAAGCCGCCTCGCGCACGCTCGACGCCTTGTGCTTTTTGAACACGTCGATAATCTTTGAAATCTGGTAGGCCGTTTCCGCTCGGGTGTACCCGTCGGTTTCGACAAGCAGAATGGCGGCCGCATCGGGCAGTTTGAGCGTCGAGTACTGATTGAACGCCTGGATGCTCTGCCGGTCGACGATTTCCAGCACCGAGGGCAAAACCCCCGAGTACATGACCTCGGCAACGGCGTTGCCCGCGTCTTCCAGCGTGTCGAAGGTGGCCAGAGCGGTTGCGGATTCGGGGGGTTTCGGATTGATCTTGAGGGCCAGTTCGGTGATGACCCCCAGGGTCCCCTCGGACCCCACAAAGAGCCGGCACAGATCATAGCCCGAGGCGCTTTTCATGGTTTTCGATCCGGTCTTCAGGATCCGGCCGTCGGGGAGCACCACCGTCATGGCCAGCACGTAATCCTTTGTGGTGCCGTATTTTGCACCTTTGATGCCCCCGGCGTTCAAGGCCACGTTTCCGCCCAGGGTGCACACCTTGCTGCTGGCCGGATCCGGGGGGAAGAAAAACCCGTAAGGGGCGAGCGCCTTGTCCAGATCGTCGTTGATGACCCCGGGCTGCACCACCACGAAACGGTCTTGGATGCGGATGTCCAGGATCTTGTTCATATGGCTCAGATCCATGACGATGCCGCCTTTGGCCGGTACCGCCAAACCGGAAAGGCCGGTGCCCGCCCCCCGGGGGGTGACGGGGATCCGTTTGTCGTTGGCCAGCTTCAACACCCGGGAAACCTGCTCGGTGGTTTCAACCCAGATGCCGCAGGCCGGACGGCTGAACTCTTCGGATGCATCGTAGGAAAAAGAGACGATATCGATCAGCCGCTCCGTATAGTTGACTTCCCCCACGATGTCGATGAGGGCCGCTTTGACCGCAGGATTCATGTGCCGCTCCCTGAACACCGGCCGGATGGACCGGTGATCTTGACGATAATCGGAGGCAGGATGGTATGCCAAAACCGTGGGAATGTAAAGGGGCCGGCTCGGTCTTTGCGCAATTTTCGATTGACACCCATCTGCCGGGCTGGTATGGTCGGTCCGCTCTACCAGGTTCGCTTCGGGCAGGAAAATCCTCTCCGCCCGGCTTTTTCGGTTTTTCCACAACTACTGTCATAACGGATCGTTCGTGCAGGTTCGGCACCCCTTATCGGGTGTTTGTCCTGCGCTGGTTTCTTGCGTGTGGTTTGTTGTAAACCTTAACCAAGGGAGGTCGTTATGAAGAAAAACCGTCTGTCCGTTCTGCTTACCGTCCTGGCCGTCCTCTTTGCGGCAACCGCGCTGGCCGCTCCCATGGCGCACGCCGCAGCCCCCATCGTGTGGAAGGTCCAAACCCCCTGGCCGCAGGCCCTCTGGCAGCACAAAAGCGCACAAATCTGGGCCCAAGACATTGCAAAGATGAGCGGCGGGCGGCTCAAGATCGACCTGTACTCGGCAGGTGAAATCGTCCCGGCCTTTGAAGTGTATGACTCGGTGCGGGTCGGCACCCTGGACGCCGGGCATACCTGGTCCGGATACAACATCGGCAAATTTCCCGCACTCACCATGTTTGCGGCCACCCCTGCATTCTTCGACCTGCTCGGGTATCTCACCTGGATGTATGCCGGGGGCGGCAAGGAGCTGTGGCAGGAAATCTACAAAGATAATTGCGTGGTGCTCCCCGCAGGCATGCTCTGGGCCGAAGGCGGCGGGTGGGCGAACAAGGAGATCAAAAAACTTCAGGATTTTAAAGGCCTCAAATACCGGACCGTTCTGATCTGGGGCCAGATCCTGTCGGAAGCCGGGGCTTCGGTGGTGACGCTGCCCGCGGGCGATATCGTCCCCTCGCTCCAGCGGGGAACCCTGGATGCCGCGGAATTCAGCACCCCGGTAACCGACCTTCCCCTCGGTTTCCACGAAGTGGCAAAGTACTGGTATGCTCCCGGGCTGCATCAGATAGCGGGCTTTCTTGAGCTGCTGATCAACCCCAAGAAGTGGGCCGAGCTGCCCGATGACCTCAAGGAGATCGTCAAGGGCGCGTCCGATGCCGCCGTGGCCCGAAGCTTGACCGGCTGGCTCAAAGACGACTGCCTTGCGGTGGGAACCTTCAAGGAGAAGGGGGTAAACGTCCGGAAATTCCCCAAGGAGATGCAACAGGATATCCTGAACCGCTTTGTGGAAAAGTACAACGCGCAGAAGGACCCCATGTTCCAGAAGGTCTGGAAGTCCCAGAAGGATTTCTTGAAGATCTACACCCCCTACATGGATCTTCAGAAAGTCGATGCCGAAGTCGACGTGAACAAATAAAGCCGGCGCGGGTGAGGTTTGCATGCCCCATGAACGGGGCAGGGGCCTCACCCGCCCGGATTGTCCACTCCGGGGAGTTAAACACGCCCCAAAGCTGCCGACTTCAGCCGGCACGCCGTTTGGATGGATGGAAAACCGATGGACGGATTGAAAAAATTTATCAAGGTGATCGATCTTGTCAGCGAATGGTCGGGCCGGATTTCCTGCTGGATCATCGTCCCGCTGGTCATGGGAACCGTATACGACGTGCTGATGCGGTATTTTTTCCAGGCACCCACCAAGTGGGCCTATGAATTGACCTGGATGGAATACGGGGCGCTTTTTATGCTGGGCGGGGCCTACGGCCTTCGGCATCACATTCATGTGCGGGTCGATGTCATCTACAACCGGTATTCGGAAAGGGCCCAGGCGATATTCGATTCCCTCATGTATCTGATCATCTTTTTTCCGCTCTACACGCTGCTGATCATTTACGGCACGAAATACGCCGCCTATTCCTGGAAGATCTGGGAGCACTCGTATCTGAGCTACTGGCAGCCGCCGGTATACCCCATCAAAACGGTGATACCGGTCGCCTTTCTTCTTTTCATGCTCCAGGGGATTGCGGAATTCATCCGAAACGCGACCTTTGCGATCAAGGGAAAAACCTTATGAGCCCAGAGCATCTGTCCGTCGTCATGTTTGCCGGCGTGCTGGCCATGGTCATGGCCGGCTTCCCGCTGTACCTGGCCCTGGGTGGGCTGGGGTTGGTCTTCGGCATCCTGGGTGGATGGGCGCCCCAGGTGTTCAACCAGTTCATCAGCCGGATATACGGGTTGATGTCCAGCGAGGTGCTGCCGGCCGTTCCGCTGTTTGTCTTCATGGGGGTGATCCTGTCGCGCTCGGGGGCTGCAGAGCGGCTTTTTAATGTCCTCTACCTTGCCATGGGGGGGATCCGCGGCGGACTTGCCCATGCCACCATCCTGCTGTGCACCCTGTTCGCCGCAACCGCCGGCATCGTGGGGGCCACCGAAACCACCGTGGGGCTGATGGCCCTGCCTGCGATGCTCAAACGGGGCTACAACATTCCGCTGGCATCCGGGGCGATCTGCGCCGGGGGAACCCTGGGCATCATCATTCCCCCCAGCGTGATGCTGCTGCTCTACGGCCCCACCGCCGGGCTTTCGGTGGCCAAGCTGTTTATGGCCGCGGTCTTTCCCGGCTTCCTGCTTTCCGGGCTTTACCTGTTGTACATTACCGTGTTGTGCTACCTGAAACCCGATGCCGGTCCCGCTCTTCCCAAGGAAGAGCGGAACGTCCCGGTCCTCCAAATCATCAAAGACCTTGTCATCTACATGGTTCCGCCCATGTTTTTGATCTTCATGGTGCTGGGCACCATTCTGGTCGGGATCGCCTCCCCCACCGAAGCGGCCGCGGTGGGGGCCTTCGGGGCGGTGATCGTGGCGGTGGGCTACCGGCGGTTCAACTTTCGGATCCTCTACGATTCGGCCATCCAGACGCTTTCGATCTCAACCATGATCATGTTCGTATCCCTGGGCGCCACCATGTTCAGCGGGGTGTTCATGGGGCTGGGCGGGGCCAAGTACATCGGAAACCTCGTGGTGGCGCTGCCCCTGGGCAAGTGGGGGATCCTGGCGGTGATGATGCTGGTGATCATCGTTTTGGGCATGTTCATCGACTGGATCGGGATTCTGTTTATCGTCATCCCGATCTTTACCCCCATCGCCCTGAAGATGGGGTTCAACCCGCTCTGGTTCGCCACGGTGGTCTGCGTCAACCTGCAGATGTCCTTTCTCACCCCCCCCTTCGCCTACTCGATGTTTTATCTTAAAGGCATCGCCCCGCCCAGTGTGACCATGGCGGATATCTACCGGGGGGTTTTCCCCTTTGTGGGGCTGCAGGTCATCGCCCTGATCATCGTGATGGCGTTTCCATGGCTCAGCCTCTGGCTGCCCAGCAAGATGTGAACCCGTTTCCCTGGTCCCTATCCTCCAGGGGACGGGTTTTATCCCTAAGAAACCCCGAAAAAGCGGGTGTATGCATGCTTGGCCACCCACTGGAGGGTATGCCGGAGGGATCGGGTATAGTGGGTGACCTGAAAATTGCAGGTCGAAAGACAGTGCGGGCTGCAGCCCTGCTTCCGTTCGGCAAGTTTTTCGACGTCGAATTTCGCCCCCGCATAAATGCTTCCCCAGTCTTCTGAATCCCCGTAAAGTTCAAAGCAGGGTGCAAAGCTTCCATCCAGCCGCATGATCATGGAAAGATCTCCTGCGCGGCACGGCCATGCGGGCAGCCGATTGCGGATAAACAGCTTCATGGCCGCCAGATGTTCCACGGAATTGACCATGGTATAGCCCGAACGGTTTTTCTCGATGAGCCAGTCGATCAACCCATCGACCCTTTCGATATCCCTTCCGGTTATCCACCCGCAGTCTTTTTCAGGGTCAAACGCCGCATAGTCGATGGGGGGCTGTTCGTTGATGTGATAGTCGGTGGCGATTCCGTAGTCATGTGCAATTTGGGTAAGCTGCCGCACATCGTCGATGTTGTTTCGGGTGATGTTGATATTAAAGAAGGTGATATAGCCGTATCTTTTTTCCCGCCGGACGAGATATTCGAACGGACCGCGGATCCGGTTCAGGTTTTTCGGTATGCCGGTGTATCCGTCCATTGCGTCCACGGCAAGATTCACGGTGGCAACCCCCGCCTCACCGATGGCATCGATGAATTTTTCGTCCAGGAGGGTGCCGTTGGTGGGAAGATACACAAACATGCCCCGCTCGACGGCATAACGGGTGATCTCCAGGATAAAGGATTTCCGCACCAGCGGCTCACCCCCCATATAGGCCAGCACCTTGCAGCCCTTCGAACAACAGAGCCAGTCGACCGCATCCTTGGCGGTCTGCAGGGTCATACCGGGAATTTTACGGCCTTTGCTGTAACAGTAGTGGCAATCGAGGTTACAGTTCAGATCCGTATAGAGAAAGCAGAGAACCGGGTGAAATTCGTTCGCGTGGACTCGGGATTTGACGTAGGGCACCATCCAGCTCCGGTAGGCCCTTGTAAAATTGTTCAGGTGATAGCGAAAGCTGTGGTCGCTTCTTTCTTTTTTGAATCGAGAACCGATCTGAAAATATCGTGTAGAATTGACAGCCTGTGAGAGGGAGGGCAACGTTTCCATCGCGAATACCTCCTTTCTCTGCCGGGTCAATCCGCAAACGCCAACCCCAGCAGCGTGACGTCGTCCTGGGGCTTGGCATTATGCCCGAATTCCTTCAAACCGATCATCGCGCGCTCGACGATATCCTGGACGTTTTGCGCTTTGAGCTCCTTTAACTTTTTGTAAAACCGATCGTGCCCGTAGAGCTTCCCCTCATGATTCTGGTATTCCACAATTCCGTCGGTAAAGAGGAACAATTTGTCTCCGGGGCGCATGACGGTTCTCCCCTCTTCAAAGTGGTTTTGCTGGCCGGATAAAGGGTAAAACTCTCCCATGCCGATGACGGGCCCCCCTTTTTCGAGTAATTCCATCGTGCCGCTCTTGCGCAAAATAATCGGATAGGGATGCCCGGCATTGCTGTACATGATTTCACCGGTGGACGTATCGATGATCATGCAGGCGATGGTGAAAAAGTGCTTGAATCGTTCGAAGGGAAACTCGCCATCCAGCGCCTTGAGGGTTTCCACCGGGGTCGAAATCGAGGTGTTTGGGGTATGCGTATCCGTGTGTCCCCACCGTTGCTGCAAAAATTGGGTTACGCAGACCGTTATCATCGCGGCCGGAACCCCGTGCCCGCTGACATCCAACATGTAGATCCCCCAGTGGTCCGCGTCCAGCCGGATGATATCGAAAATGTCTCCCCCCATGTGTTCGCAGGGCTCGAATTTCCATGCGATGTCGAAATTTTTTAAAGAGACGGCCCTTGAGGGGAGCAGGCTCTTCTGGATTTCAGCAGCCGCTCGAAGGTCTTCATCCAGGTGTTTCTGCTTTTCGATAAGCGCCTGATTGAGCTGGACAAGTTTCTTCTCAGCCGAGGAATACTTCAACACCAGATCCTGAAGAAGATGATTGTTGATATCGTTATCCTTCAGGCTGGCCCAGTATTCCAGAAGGTGTTCAACCAACCCGGTGTATTGGGGGCCGCTCTTCTCCAACAAATCTTTGATTTGATCCGCGGGCAGATTTTCGAAATCCATCTTATTTAAACCGTTCGTTGAGGTTGCCGAAATCAAAAACGTAATCGGCTCCGACGATCCCGTCTATCCCTACGCCGTTCAACCTGGAGAGCAGCCCGAGGACATACCCGATGGTCGGTTTGTCTTTGAGGATGCTTCCGTGCTGGGGGGCGATCATCGTGAAAGGTACTTTCAGAATATTTTCGATGGCGTATTTCAGGGCGTTTCCCGACGGCATGATTTTCCGGTGGAAATCAGCGATCTTGTCGATGGGGCATATCTTGCGATGCTCCGGACAGGCGGAAAGATCCGCACAGTCCAGGCACGACGCGCCGAGCTCCAGAAACAGCTCCCAGTCGGTGCTCGCGCTGCCGAAAAGATCGCTTGAAAAAAGAATCCCGCTTTTCGGGTCAAAGGTAACGAAGCTGCCGTGGGAATGGGCAAAGGGGGTCCTGATGAACCGGAGCGCCCGTCCCGATGAAAAGGTATACCGGTAGTCGATGGCGTTGATTGACAGCATTTGACAAGATGCTGCGTAGTGCTGGATAAACATGAGATTTTCCGCGGCCGAGATGATTTTCAGGTCCTTCCGGTTGATGATATTCTCAAAATTGGGAATGCTGCCGCACAGGTCGGGATCGTAGTGTTGATAGAGCAGGGCTCCGATTTGCCGGGGGGCGATACCGGAGCGGAGGATCTTCATCATCACGGAGGAAAAGTCCGGACGGCTTCCCCCGTCGATGACCAGGGCCTCGTCCCCGTCGACGATCAGATACGGGTGGCAATGCAGACCGGTGTGCGTATCGTAGAAACCGACCCAGAAAATTCCATCGGCGATTTCAACCGAACTGTCGTAGTCGATCACGGCCTTTTTTTCATCCGCCATTTTAAACCACCCCGATGTGATCAAGGTTAATAAGATGTCTCGAAATAGCATTATAATACACCTTTGGATTTCTGCACAGGGGCAAGACACCCCTGTGCTCCCCATCCCGGGCAGCCGCCGCGGATCCGGCTTGCCGCCGAGAACCACCGGAGCCATTCGAAGCCAAGCGATCGGCGTTTTTGTCCGGCCTCGGGGTCAGGAAAGAAAATAGGTGTGGGTGGGGCACAACACGTGGGGCCGGGACGACGTGCTGCGGGTGGTCGTGCATCGGCTCCGGTTGAGCCGCTTGAGCCGGTGAGAGTCAAAGAAATGGATCTGTTTTTCACTGATCGAATGAACGATGGACCAGTGGTTCCACATGGGACCGCTCAGGCAGATCAGTATGGCCCGCCGGGGACCGTCGCTCAGGAAAGCGAGCATTTCCCACCAGAATTCATCCAGTGAAGTTTCCGGAAAATGCTTAAAGGGCATGCTCCGATGGGGGATCCGGTCATCGACAACATCCCGCAAGATTCCGCCGATGGTGGTCAGACCGATGCCTTCGGTCAACACCCGGCTCAGATTCTTGGTCTTTTCAAGGTAAACCAGAATTCGCTTGAACAGATGCCTGCTGTCTTCTTCGTCGATATCCGAAATGATCCGGGCGGCATTGACGATGCTGTAAACGGCGCACAATCCGTCCAGTGCGCCTTGCATATAGGGTTTCATCCGTTGAGACTTCCTGGGAATTCGGTATGCATCAGGGTACGGGGCGTTTTCGAGAACCGGCGGACGGGTGGCGCCGGGCTGCAAAGCCGATCAACCGGCTTCCGATACCGCCGTAGGTTAAACCGGCTGCCTGTGCGGCATACACCGTGCTGGTTTCAGGGCTCAAATCCGCATTCGGGTTCACATCCAGCACGTAAAAGATACCGTTGCGAAGCCGCAGATCGATCCGGGCATAGTCGCGGCAGCCGAGAATCCTGTAGGCGCGCAGGGCGATTCGCTTCAGCGCCCGGATTTGCCTTTCTTCCAGCAGCGCCGGAATCCGCAGCTCGATTTTTTCGTAATGCAAAGAGCCGGGGGTAAACTTGGAGTCGAAGGTGCAGAGCCGATCCCGAAGATCGTCGAAGGCGGTAAAATCCATCTCCGCCGCCGGCAGCATCTCAACTGAGCCGTTGCCCCAGAGGGTGACATGAAACTCACGGCCGTCGATAAAATCCTCAACGATGGCCGGCTGCTTGAACTCTTCCCGGACAAAGGCGATTCGTGCGGTGAGCTCCCGGGCGTTGAGCACCACCGCTCGGGTGGTAATCCCGTTGCTGCAGTGCTCGAATGCGGGCTTTACGATGGCCGGGAAACAGCTCCACCCATCCGATTCGGGGGCGGAGAACAGCTGCCATCGGGGGGTGGGAACCCTGTTTTCGGCCAGAAGGGTTTTGACCCCGGGCTTATCCCAGCTGAAAGACAGAACCTGGGGCGGCGAGCCGGTGTATGCAAACCTGAGCTGTTCAAGAACCTGGGTGACCGTAACATCGCTGCGGGATATCCCGGGGAGCTCTTCGCACCAGTTGAAAACGATGTAAGCGTTCGGGCTGAAAGGCTTCAGCGTTCCGATCAGGTCTCTGGTGTCGACGGGGACATCGATCACCGAATGGCCTTCGCGGCGCAGGGCGGATTTCATTTTTTCAACCGCCCCGATCGCGGCTTCGATTTCGGACGCTTCCCAGCAGGGGTCCACGTTGTGAAGCAGCAATACGGAAAGGTCGGTTCGCCGCTTGCCGGATGTCATGTCGTTCAGTTACCCCCCAACAGTCGCGTTCTGGTCAATCGGATAGCGATATCGCCGCTTCACTTAAACGTATACGTCCGCTTGGGGTTTTCGATCAACAGGGTTTCGATCTGCCCGCGGGTCATCCCCTTTGCCCGCATGGCCGGCACCGTGTTGCGCAAAATATGATCGTACCCCCAGCCCCCGTAACGGACCCGCTGGTGTTTGTTCCAGATATCCTGGGAGATGAGAATCTGGTTGATGTACCCGGCATCGATCAGCGCCAGGATTTCATTGATCCGCTGGTGATCGGTGGGAAGGTCGATCAGCCGTCTTTGCCTCGGGTAATAGCCTTCCCGGCCGAACAGGTCCCATTCCAGGGTGATGCCTTTTTCGGCCAGTTTCAGACGGTTTTCCGGCAGCCGGACGGCGCGATCGATATGATCGATGGTGGTGCGGGTCAGATCGGCTCCGGCAGCTTCAAGGATCTCGACAATCCTGAATGCCGCTTCCTCCGCCTGGCCGGGATGGACGTTCAAATGGGCGCCGGTCAGCTGCTGTGCCTTGGCAGCAGCCTTGAGCGATTTAATTTCCCGGGGGTCCATGGGCCACGAACAGCCGATCTCACCGATGTACCCCGCGCAAATACCCGTGTCCCCCACCCCTTCGACGATATCCCGCACGATCTCGTCGGTGATCTCCTGTTCGGATTTTTTGTCGAAGTCGGGGGTCATGGAAGCTGCCAGGTAATACCCGCAGCCCATCAGCACGTGAAGCCCGGTGGCCCGGGAGATGCGCGCCAGGGCCTCGGGATCCCGCCCCAGACCGATATTGCTCATCTCGACGATGGATCCGCCCCCGGCGGTTTTGAACCGGCGGGCCTCTTCGACGGCTTCCGCTTCATCCAAAAGGGTGACGTCGTCCAGGTTTTGATACCAGTGGTATCGGATCCACCAGAGGTTTTCGATAGAGACCGGCTGCCGGGACATGGCCCGATCCGTCGCCGCGTCCGGTTCTGCAAACCAGGCCGATCCATCGCAGACCAGATGCTCATGGGCAAGGGTGATCCCGAGTTGCTCCGGGTCGATGACCCCCAGAACGGTTTGAACTTTTCCGGACAGGGTGGAAGGCGGCATCATTGAAAGACTCCAGTCGTTACTCTTTTGATTTCTTGCCTTTGGGTTTCATCATTTTGAGAAACTTCTTGTCTTCCCCCTGGATCATCCGGTAGCAGTGCTCATCGGAGGGGAATACGCCTTTTCGGACATCCTCACAGTACCGGCGCATGGCGTCGGTGACCACCTCGGCCACGTTGCAGTATTTTTTGACGAATTTGGGGGTAAACGCCTGGAACTGGCCGATCATGTCCGAGACGATCAGCAGCTGCCCGTCGCAGTGCAGTCCTGCACCGATGGATAGCACGGGAATCCGAAGGGTCTTGGTGATGTAGTCCCCCAACTCCGGCGGAATGGCCTCCACCAGCAGCATATGCGCACCGGCTTGCTCGACGGCCAGGGCATCCTCCACCACCAGCTTGGCCGCCTCCGCGGTTCGGCCCTGGGCCTTGTGGCCCCCCAGCTGACCCGAACTCTGGGGGGTCAGCCCGATATGCCCCATGACCGTGATGCCCGATTCGACGATGGCCTTGATTTTTTCCACCACCCGGACGCCGCCCTCCAGCTTTACGGCGTCGCATTCGGCTTCCTTGAGAAACCGCCCGGCATTTTCAACGGCCTTTTCCGTCGAGCTCTGATAGCTCATAAACGGCATATCCCCGATGACAAAGGTGTTGGGTGCCCCCCGGCGGACCGCCTGGCAATGATAGATCATCTGATCCATGTTCACCGGCACGGTGCCGTGATACCCGTAGACGCACATCCCCAGAGAATCTCCCACCAGCAGCATGTCCAGGCCGGCGGCTTCGGCAAACTGGGCCGTGGGGAAATCATACGCCGTCAGGTAGGTGATCCGTTCCTTTTGCTGCTTCATCCGGTAAAAATCGAGAATCATCTTTTTTTTGCTGTTCATCGTCATGCTCCTCTCATAGGTGTAAAATACGAAAAATCATTCAATAGCCTTCGTGTACGGCTGAAACAATCGCCTTGAGGTTCTCCAGGGGGGTCCCAAGCGGTATGGCGCATTCGGGACCGATCAAATGAACCCCTGATCGGATCGCATACCGGGCCTGTTTGTAGACGTCATCGGGGGTTCCCTGAAACAGGGTTTGCGGGTTGTTGATGTTGCCGATCAGCGAGATCCGATCCCCGACGCGCCGGACCGCCATCTTGGCGTCGACCTGCCACTCGAAATGATACGCATCCACCCCGGTCCGGGCGAAATCTTCCAGCCGGTCCGAGCAGTTTCCACATACGTGCAGTATCAGGGGTCCGTCGATCCGGGCGGTCAATTCCTGGTGGATGGGAAGCAGGATGTCCCGGTAGTGATACGGACCCACGAGGTTGCCGGTGGCATGGTCCGCGAGGACCACGACATCCGCACCGGCTCTGAACTGGGCGTTGGCAAAGGCGATGGTCACCGGCATCAGCTGCCGGAGCATCCGGTTGACCTTGTCCAGTTCCCCCAGGCCGACGTGGAGCAGAAAATTCTGGGTTCCGGCCATGTGATAGGAAAGGGTCCAGGGCCCCATGACCTTGCCCACGATGGCGACCTGTCCGCCCACCTGGTGCCGGAGAAGCGAAATGGCATCCAGCACCACCTTCATGGACGGTTTCTCCAAAAGATGGTCCGGTACCCGGATATCGGAAAAATCCTGGTGAGGAAACGTCTTGTTTTCCGGCATGCGGTCCCGTCCGCCCCAGTCCATCTCGCAGCCCAGGGCTGCGGCCTCCTGCTGGACGCTGTATTCGGGCATCACCGAGTCGAAGCCCACGACCTCATGGCCGGCCAGGGCCAGATCGGCCATGGCATGGGCGTCCAGATGGGCTTCCGGAAAGGAGACGCCGGCCGCATCCATCAGTCCGTGACAAACGATGGAGGTCGGGTTGAACACGGGAGGACGTTCGCCTTTTCTTCCGCCGAACAGCGCCGACAGGGCAAGGATGCAGGGCGAGGGTCTCATCGAAGTCGTATCCTTCCAGTTTGAAATCACGGCCGGAAACCGCCGTGCAGAATGCCCCGGCAGTATAGTGAAAATCCATCGCGTGTGTCAAACAGAAGTTTGCGGGATCAATCGATTTTCATCGACGGTATCGGTCACGGCGCTGTCTGGCGGAGAATCCCCGTTTCACGGAAAAACGCTTCGATATCTTCCCAGAACCGGTTCCACTCCGGCGGGCAATCGTTGTGCCCCGCCGCGTAGGTGATCATTCTACCCTTTCGGGCCGCCCGGTGCAGCCGGAGCCCGTGGGAATAGGGGACGATTTCATCCCGCTGCCCGTGGATGATCAGAACGGGGTGCCGGTATTTTCGAATCACCGAAAGGTTGTCAAAGGGATCCCGAACCAGAAAGGGAGGCATCAGGTATCGGAGGGCAAACGCGCGGACACCGGTGAAGGCGGACATCATAATGAGTGCCGCGGATGGGCGCAACTCCGCCAGTGCGCAGACCGCACCCCCGCCCAGGGATCGTCCCATCAGGATGATCCTTGAGGGGTCCACATCGCTGCGCTTCAAAACCCCATCGTAGGCCATCAGAAAAGCATCGGTGATCGACCGCTGGGTCGGCCGCCCCCCGGAACGGCCGTACCCCGGGTATTCGACCAGCAGCAGCCCCAGCCCGAGCCGGTTGAACCCCTCGAGTTGATCCGGCCAAAAATCGATCAATTCGCCGTTTCCATGGGCAAAAATCACCAGCGGAGCGGGGTTGCCCGCAGGGTTGCAGGATGCCGGGATATACCAGGTCTCCACTTTGCCGCCGGGCAGGTCCAGCCAGATGCGTTCGCGCCCGGCCGCAAGGGGCGGCGTATCGGGGGGGCTGCCCACCCATCCCCTGGGAAACAGCACCATGCGCTGCACGAAGAACAGAACCAGGCAGTAGCCCACGTAGACAAGGACCCCGCCGATGGTGTATTTCAATATCGTCTGCATGCAACCGCCGTTATCGGTGTGATTCGAATCTCATTGCAATCCCGCAGGATAAACGGTAGAAAAGGTTTCGCAAGCTCCCAGACGGGACGGTCGGAAAATCGATTCGATCGATTCATTATCAATGATTTTTGCCGAAAAACACGAAATTTGCAAACAGGAATCACGATGCGCACATCACCCGGCAGAGGGCAAAGCCTGATCCAGGATCTTCAGCTGGGCCCCATTGTCTATCTTACGGGAATCTTTTTGATCAATTTTATCGCCCGGGTGATTCTGTCTCCGCTGATGCCCACCATCGAGCGGGACCTCCATCTCAATCACACGGCGGCCGGATCGCTGTTTCTGTTCATTGCCGTCGGGTATCTTGCCGGCACCATGGGGTCGGGGTTTATCGCCGCCTATCTGACCCATCGGAAAACGATCATCCTGTCGGCCGTGTGCCTGGGGGTGACCCTGATCGGCATCGCCTTCAGCCAGGGGCTCTGGGCCATCCGGGCGGGGCTGTTTTTTCTTGGCGTGGCATCAGGGCTCTATCTTCCCTCCGGCATTGCCTCCATTACCGCTCTGGTTGCGCCCCGGCACTGGGGAAAGGCGCTGGCCATCCATGAGATGGCGCCCAATTTCGGCTTTATTTCCGCGCCGCTGATATCGGAAATGCTGCTGGTCTCCCTCTCCTGGCGGGGGGTTCTGATCGTCATGGGTCTGTGTTCCCTTCTTGGCGGGGCGGCATTCTCGGTTCTGGGCCGCGGGGGTCGATTCGCCGGGGAGCCCCCCGGCGCAAGGTCCATCCAGACGTTGTTTTCCGTGCCTTCTTTCTGGATCATGGTGCTGCTTTTCGGATTGGGGGTCAGCAGCACCCTCGGCATCTATACCATGCTGCCCCTTTATCTGATCTTCGAGCAAGGCATCGACCGGAACCTGGCCAATACCCTTCTCTCCCTGTCGAGGCTTCCCGGCGTGATCCTGGTGTTTTTTGCCGGATGGGCCCAGGACCGTTTCGGCTCCCGCCGGACCCTGGGGCTGGTGTTTCTGATCGGCGGCATCATCACGGTACTGTTGGGAATCGTACCCCCCTACGGTGTGATCGTCTTGATCTTTTTGCAACCCTGGGTGGCCGGATGCTTTTTCCCCGCGGGCTTTGCGGCGCTTTCATCCATCGGACCGCCCAGTGTCCGCGGGGTTGCCGTTTCCATGGCGTTGCCGATTTCCATGCTGATCGGCGGGGGCGCCACCCCCACCTGGATCGGGTTCATGGGCGACCGGGGTTCCTTTGGAACGGGCATTGCGGTGGTCGGGGGGTTCCTTCTGCTCGGCGCAGTGATGGCCCGATTTTTGAGAACGGAAGGCGAAACGGAGATCCCGGTCGGGCAAGGTTCAACCCCTCCTAAGCGCAGGTGAGCATATTAACAATCTCATAATAGTTCTTACACTGTCATCCCGGCGGAGGCCGGAATCCAGCCTGTTTCTGGATGCCCCCGGCTTAGAACCTGCCGGGGCAGGCTTATCAAGTCCGGCATGACGAAAATGTAAAGAGTATTACGAGACAGTTAATATATCTGTTTTGGAAGAGCCGGCCATGGC